>SDBT01002417.1_pt1 | contig 33016 bp, 32 predicted proteins | sample 2277101 | NCBI WGS metagenome assembly SDBT01 (sample SAMN10404973, study PRJNA504765) | marine sediment metagenome | isolation source: marine sediment core GS10_PC15, 103 cmbsf | place: Arctic Ocean: Southern Knipovich Ridge | collected 2010
GCCGTGGTAATGACCTCCGACGGTGACTACCAAGGAGTGCAGCGACTTCTAGAAGATTTGGAAAATAATCCAAACCCAGCCAGAGGAGGACTGATTGGAGTTGCTGGTAGTACTACCGGTGCTTTATTGGAAATGCCCATGCCTATCAGCAGCGGCCAGTATTTTGCTTCGATCAATCCTTTCAAAGACGCTCATGCCCAACTAGGTGGAGGGGAGGAAGGTCTCACTCCTGAAGGAAGTAATAATATTATCCTTGAGTTATGGACAAGAGTCCGCAATGTTTCCTACGTACTAGCAGTCGTTGTTTTAATAATCGTTGGTTTTATGATTATGTTACGGATACCACTAGGGCCTCGGACAGTCGTCACTGTCCAAAATGCCCTACCTAGAATAGCTCTGGCTTTAGTATTGATTACTTTTAGCTACGCAATTTCTGGTCTTTTAATTGACCTGACCAGAATGGCCTCTGGTGTTCTAAACGAGCTCGTGCAGGTACCGTGGGAAGGCATGGCGGTCCGTTTCATAATGATAATTGTCGGCGGTATTTTCGCTGGGGGAATTGCCTTTGGGGTCTTTGGTCCAGCGGGGCTAGTCGTTCTTCTACTTCTTGCCTTGATTTTATGTGTGACTGTTTTGGCTGTTCTCCTTTTTATCATCTATAAACTTCTAACACGGTACGTTATTTTTCTTTTATTAACAATTTTTGCTCCTTTCTTCTTCCTATTTGGCGCAATACCTGGAATGGAAGGGGCTATCTTTACTTGGTTCAAGCGATCTGCTGCAGCGCTTATTGCTATACCAGTCGTAGGTTTAATTTTGAACCTCGCTCTTGCCATTGGCTTTGGCACTCCCGGCGACATACCTGTTGTTTCATTGGATTTGATGGGGGGCGATCTTCAACAAGCGTTCAGCTGGATTGCCCTTAGTCCTATTATCGGATTAGGTCTATTTTTCTTTGCTACAAAAGTGCCCGATATTGTCGATCAAATATTCGATATTAAACCTGCACCTCGCGGCGGTATAGGACCTATGACCATACCAGCTGGCGTTGCTGGTGCCGCGTATGGGGTTGGTTCTGCGACGAGAGCCCTGGGTGGAATAAGGCAAGCTGGAACAGCTTACGCTGGAGTACCTGGCTGGAGAGGGGCGATAGCAAGGCAGGCGGTTAGATTTACTGGTTCTACACAAGATAAAATCCAAGCTGGCTTAATCAAACCTGGAGACCAAGAGTACGAGCGGCATATGACCAAGGAGAAACAACTGCGAGAAGAGAAGGAAAGATGGGGTGCTGCCCAGCAACAACAGGCTAGGCAACAACAGGGGCAGGCTCCTGCAATAGGTAAGCCAAGGAAGCAATAAAAAACGGGCCGGTCCTCAACTTCTGTTACGAAGCAAAGACCGACCCGTTCTGAGCTCTAGGCTCCAGGCAGTTGGGCGCGTATTTTATTGATCCACCTCCTATCTAATACCGCTTGCACCCAACCATCGTCGTCTTCTGTCTCCCCGATCAGCATCCGTATTACCTTCAGGCCGTAGTTGTCAACGTCAACCGAAGCAGGTGTGTTGACTTTTCCATTAAGCCTGCCGAGCACGTCGAACGCTTTACCTGGTATCGTTTTGATGAAGATCCTCACGTAGTCCACCAGGTCTAGGAATCGAGGCCAGTAGAGACGACGAGACTCCAGCCCCGACTTGATGCTTCTGAGCAGTTCGTCGCCGTCGGCGAAACCGCAGTGCAGACTCTCGATCACCCCTTTCATGCACGAGACGTTCAAATTCTCGTAGGCGATCATCAAGAACGCCGCGCGGGCCTTTTGTTGACCCACAAACGTATATCGGTTGTACTGCGCATCTGGCTCATCAAGGTCCCCCCACCTTTCGTCGGGGAACATGAGAGCCAAATCCTCAGTCGGGTAGATCCCCCAACCATCAGCTAGGGCTCTCTTCATATCGCCTAGCTCGGCGATGCGAGTTCGTCCTTCTACACTCAGCCAGACTACCCAGGCTAAAGTCAGGTTGTCGGCCAATCGTAGAAGCCACTCGAACAGCTTGGTCACCCACCAGCTCCCTGCGTGTCGGGTCGGCAGTTGGGTGAAAAACTTACCCAGATCTGGGCGCAAACCAAGGATATCGCCTGCCGCTATTTTTGGCTTGACGACTTCATCCATTACCCGCTTCCAGATGTTGACGAGGGGTTGAGTACGCCAGATTTCCCGGGAGATTATCCAGTGCCGAAAGTAGTTTGGGTCAGGGCCGTCGACCCTTAGCCTCACTGACTCCGGCAACCCAGCTTCCCGGAAACGTCCGTTTGTGAACTCTGGAATCTGCGGAAATACGAATTGATCGTCTCCAGGACCGAACGCCCATGCAGAATCTTGCCAGTAAAGAAGATCTTGGTAGGGAGCCGCCCGGAATTCCCGGTCGGGGTACCCCAGATCGTACTCTGCATAGACACGCTTCTCCCCCTCGTCCCACCAACCACGAACGAGCTCATCGTTCAGTGTATTGATAAGCTTCGGGTTCCAACGCTCCTTCAGGTCTTTCTCAGTGAGAAGGTTGCCCTCAGACGGACGAACTGAATCGGCCATCTCAATAAGAGTATTGAAGGAGTCGATGGTGCGACATAGTAGACGGGTGTGCCACTCGCCAACCTCCGGACCAGGTGCAACCTTGAAGTAGTCCGAGTAGTCGGCTATCGGCCCGTAGAGCACTTGCTGAAGTATCCCGTTGGCCGTGCCAGATAGTTCGGGAATGGAGATAACGAAGTCGCCCTTCGTCACATCGTCCCAGCTACTCGGATACCAACCATCACCAGCGCTCTTTGAGTGGGATAACTGTAGGAGTTGCTGAGCGTTGGTGCGGTGCAGCATCAAATATTGCTTGATTCCGTCGATGGTTTTACGCAGGTCGTTTATCTCATCTGCTGTGGCGTAGCGGACGAGCTCGGTTCCCCAGTGGAGGAGAATACCGTAGATTACCTTGTCTTCCCTCTCTTCCTCAACGGTAAGTGAGGTCGCCAAAGGGCGGATGACTGCGCTAACCAAATCCGTGAGAGCCTCTTGAGCAGCGATTGCTTCCGGTATCGACTGCACTCGATGGGCCTTATCCCTCATCCGGGCTGTCTTTTCTACATGGCTCCAGTAGCGATACCGAGACTGCGCTCGGAACCAGGTGTAGAACTTATCCTGGAACTCTTCTGGACTGCTGCCTGCTGCGGCCGCTCCCTCCAGAAACTCATCGAAGACCGTGACTACATTCCGATAATTGAAGAAGTGCGTTGAATTCGCTTCCTCGGCATCGGTAAAGGCCCGACGGATATCGAACCTCTGCTGCAAGCTAAGATCTGCGATGCTGGTCGCGTTGACGAGCGGTTGCCACAAACCCCTCTGCTCCAAAAGCCAGTGAAGCCCAAAGGACAGCCAGTGCTTTGGAATGCAGTGGAAGCCAGTGAAATCACGACTTGACCGCTCAGGCTTAACCAGGTCCATTACCCAAAAGTGCTGGGGTACCATGACCTGTCTTGGTTGGTCTGGCACCTGCAGCTGCGATGGGACTGTCAGCGTGTAGATGTGAGGCAGATTTTCTTCTGCCGGCTTGAGGTAGTTTCTACCACCCGCGAATCCGGGCGGTAGATGATAAGTGCCCTCGAAAGGTACACCAACGTCATCTTCCGTTGTCCACTCGAACCGGTATCTTCTCTGGTCGTGGAGCTGCTTTCTGTAAAGAAGCGGCAACCCCACCTCTAACCAGCGACAGGCCCCGTTCATGTCAACCCGGCGGTCGACACCACTATCCCTCAGCTGACGTTCTGCCGCCAGCAAAAGGGCACCGTCCCAATTGGCTTTGTATGGACGAAGATGTAGCCTCTCGGTGTCACTGACTGGGTCGCCTCCAGCCGTAAGCTTCGGCGCACCAGTAGTCGTAGGGATGCCTTTGTGCTTTTCCTCCCGTTCTGCGGGGGCACCCCCTACCTTAATGATGCGTTCAATCTCGGCTTCCGGGATATGCGCTTCTCGCATCTTCTCGCGTGCTTCATCATCCGGAAGTCGGGCAATTTGTCTGGCGATCGGGGTTGGCATATTCGCTCTCGTCAGCTCCTGATATTTCTTCTCCTCAGGAGACTCAGCGTCCGGTGTCACGTTTCTCCTCCTTGTTACTAGCCTCTCGGCCTTTTTGGATTGGTGGTTTCCGCCCTCGTGGCGGAGGTCTTGGTGTTTTCCACCTCTCCTGTTAGCCGACGGCTACCAACAGAAAGAGGGTTAGTTTCGGTTGGTAAACCGAAGGACTTTTGAATTGTTCACCCCCTCTTTGGAGGGCTATTCCTGGTCTTAAACTTTTAAAACCAAGGAAAGCCCACCAAAATCTGGGAGTTAGCAACTTTTTGTTAAGGTACTTCGTCACTTTCGTTCCTCTGCAAAAATTTCTAAAAAAGAAAGTGGGCTTTGGCTGCAAATTTCTTTGTTGCCAAAGCCCACCTTCCGCGGGGTTCCTATATAAGTACACTTACCCCGGCGGGCTTTGTGCAAAGTTATCTAGCATAATCTTGAACATATTCATTGTTTTGGGGAATTTTAGCACAAATGAGGCTACGTGTCAACCCATAGTGGTTGTGCCCACTCCAGAAATGGCGAAGGCCACCCTGAAACATCTAAGGATCGCAACGTTTGATCGGTTCTGTCGCTTGCGTTTATCCTCAAAGTTCTCCAGGATGGCCTATCGGCCTTCCGTATTATTCTATGTTAGGCCTTGCTCTCCTCCTTTTCTCCGCGCCTGCGAACTCGTGGCCCTCCAGCTCCCTGTCCGCGTCGTAGTTGGCTTTCCAACCGTGGATCCAGCTCGCCTCCCCCGTCGACGTTGTCTGCAGCCTCTGCTTCCTGACGAGCACGAGCAGCCGCTCCGCCTCTACCGTTTCTGCGCCTAGGCTTGCCTCCGGCTCTGGCCTTCGAGACTTTCCGGCCGCCCTCTTTCTTACGCGTGCGGCGGGTAGGCTCCTCTGCTACTGATGTGGCCTTCGTCTTAGACTTGGCGCGCTTGCGAGGCGCTTTCGCCTTAACGGTCCGCGGAGGAACTCCACTCAGTTTACTGAGAGCCTCAAGGAAGTTTCTGACCTGCTCCTGCCCAGCCTCTGTGAAGAAGCCGCTCAGATTCGGCAGGGGTGTAGTCGTTTCCGCAGTCTCCTCTTCTTCTTCTCCCACAACGACTTCTACCTCAGCCTCCTCGGCTTCTTCTGGTTCCTTCGCTGGCTCTTCCAGGACCTCTCCTTCTACCGTGAAGGCCCGGCCTTTGATGTTGAAGAGAACACGTCGGGCTCGGGGGTCCAAGCTACTCTTCATCCGGCCAAGATAGGCATTGCCGATCTCGTCGAGTACGCGCCTAAGCAGCTTGTATATCTCTCTGGCTGCCTGCCGGAACTCAAAGCCTGGGCCGGTCGGCATCTCCACCTGGGCTTCCCTTGCAGCCTCGATTTCGGCGAGTGCCTCACTGGCTTTGCCGAACTGCTCGACCAAGGCCTCGATTTGGTGGATGACGGACATCTGCCGTACCCGCGTCGCTCCAGCATAGAGACCCTCCTTAGCACCGAAGGCTCCGAAGAGTATCTGGAACATTGCAGTGCTTGCTCGATACTTCACTTCAGCCTCAATCTGACCGAGCATGGAGAGTGCTCGAGTAACGTCTCCTCGCCCATGGACGAACCAGGCAATGAGAAGGCGTCCGTCCCTTTCGTCTTTCACGGGGTCGTAGACGACGAGGTCGGAAAGATCGGTTAGACTCCCCCAGGTGTTGACCAACGTTATGATGCGTTGGTCACCCTTCTCCATGTCCGGAGTTAGCTCCCTGATCGAGTCGGGGCGGCAGAAGAATGCCCTTTCCTTGGCCACTCGACCACCGATTTTCACTACCCGACCATCTGCGCCTTTCACAGGCCGCTTAAGCCAGACACCCCCGCTCAGTGGTACTACCTCCTTACAACCAGTACATTCGGGCACGGTGCAGTCTCCTTTCTCTACTGTGCGTTTGGTTGGGTTGAAGCCGCGCTACGTTTTATTGCGGGGAATTTTAGCACAAACCCTTCGCTAAGTCAACACACTATGAGTCACTTCGTGGTTTCAAAACCCTTTTCTCAGTACTCTCACGTCTTGAGCCTGCTTTGCGTGCCAAGTTCTTCCCAAGTTTTCATCCTTCTGGCGAACTACTGAACACCTATTTATTACCAATCCAAAGCGGCGATTTTTCGGCTGTTCCCTAATGAAGCGCTTATGATGCCTTTTGTTGTGGTTGCTTTTGCAGGCAATATGGTTAATAATAAGCTTGCGTTTTTTAAGAAGAGGGACGATATTGTAGTTGACAAAAAGGCAGAGAGTCCAAAGGCTGAATACGCTCTAACCCTCATGCTATTATGGGGAATTATCGGTTGCTTTTGGTCTGTCCTCTATATTATTCTGGCTGCAGTATCGAATTCCAAGATTATTTCTGTCCATGCAGCAACATCCTGTACCGCAAAACATAACGGGGTTTGAATTTAAGCTTGTTGGTTTTCTGACCTTAAAACAATTTAGTTACCTTGCTACTGCTGGGGTTATTTCTTTTATTTTCTTTGTTGCAACAACCAGCTTTCTCAAATGGCTGTTCATAGTACCAATTGCCTCTCTTGCTTTAGCTTTGGCTTTTTTACCGGTAGGTGGTATTACCTTTGATAAATGGATCATTCTTTTCTTACGAACACTGACAAACCCTTCAAAAAGGGTTTGGAGAAAAGAACCGGTGGAAATTAGCTTCCTGGCACCTCAGTTTTCACGGTACTTGAGCCGTCCCGCCGGTCAGCCTACACCAACAACTAAATACGGGCTTGAGTCTTACTTATCCCAAATCAAGGCCGAAAAGAAAGGGGATCGGCTAGATTCCTTGGAATCTACCAAACTAGCTATGCTTGATTTTGGCGAGGAAAAAGGGGTAAGTGTGATACGCGAGGAACCCAAGGTTACCACTGTTAGTCAGGAAATTGTTACTCCTACTTCGGATCAAAAGGTTGCCAAAGCGGCGCCTAGACCCTTAGGACAAGAACAGCATGCTACGAAAGTAGTCAGTAATGTAAAAGCGGGAGTGGAAAAAATGAAAGAAAGTTTTTCTGATTTAGCTCACACAGAAAAGAGGGACCAATAAATGGCTCAGGGACCTGTAGTTCCTAAAAGAACCCTGGTTGGTGGACCACCTTCGGGCTTGCCCGATAAGCCCTTAGAGTACCCAGGTAAACCATTAAGCCGGCGGTTTAATCCTTTGGAACAAACAAGAAAATTCGAAGAGCCCAAGCCTGACAGCCCCAATAAAATGGCTGTCAGCACACCCTTTACACCAGTTAGTTCAATCCCCTTCCCCGACAAAAATGTCCACATCGCTCCTGTCAGCAACATGCAACCAAGGGGTCTTCAACCCGTCGGAATTCGTGGAACAGTACTTTTACCTGTTGGTGGGTCGGGGCTATATGATCTTTCCGATGAAATAAGCGGGCCGCTTGAGGCGCGCCTAGGTCGCGTGACCGAAGTGCCAAAAAAACCGTTACCAGAAATTTCACCTCAGCCCGAAAAGCAGTTTTATCCAAGGAAACCTTCCGCTCTCGCTAGACCTACTGTTACTCCCGAAATCCTTAATACGGAGCTAGAAAACTTAAGAAAAATTGCAAGAGAAGAGCTAGCCAAAAGAGAGGGGCGGGACCAACCAGCCACACCTCCAATTACTTCTACCCCTGTTCAGCCCCTAATCCAAGTATCTCAACCAGCGGAGCAGCCAAAAACTGCACCCACACCTACGCAGATACTAGAAAACCAAGCTGTCCCCACGGTCCCAGAAACAGCTGTTCCACTCCCTCCGCCTCAACAGGTACAAAAACCACCGCTAGTTAGCGAGCCTACTAGCCAAGTAGCAATTCCGAGCCAACCTTTATCTAAACCAGAAGAAGAGACGCAAAGACTTTTAGCTGAGGCAGAAAAACTGGAAACTCAACTTTCGCAACTACGGGAAGGTATAACAACCAGCGTCCAGGTGGCACAGGAAACCAAAGAAGCAGCGGAGGCAAAACAGGTACCCGACCAACACCCTGCACAAATTGATAATCTCGAAGCTGAAAAAACCCGATTGCAAACACAAGTTAATTCCTTGGAAACCTCGTCTAATGAAGAACTGCAGAAAAGACGTAGTCTTGAAGGAGCCTTGGAAACCCAAGCAAGCGATTTTAAAAGGCAGCTTCAACACACCCAAATCGAAAAGACTAATTTTCTAGGACGGATAAAGAAGCTTGAAGAACAAGGCCCGCAGCTAGAGAAGCAACAAGCCCAGGAAAAAAAGCACCTACAAGAAATCTCAGATCTTAAGTCCCAGGTAGCGGATACTTTAAAGGAGCGTGATAAAGCGTATGCACGCCTGCAAAAGCTTGAAGCGCTAGTGAAGGAAATCGGTAGTAAAGAAAGGGAAGCGGCAGTACCTCCGGCCCACGCAGTCAAACCAGAACAGGCAAAAGAACCAAAGGAAGGCGCGCCCTCGACAAAAATTGTTAAACCGCAAATAGCTATTGGCAAAATGGCACCAGCTCTAACTAGTGCTCCCAACGTAATCAATGGCATAGTTAAAGACCCAGAAGGAATGCTGTTGCCAGGCATAATTATCGTTGTAAAGGATTCATCTGGCCAGCCAGTACGAGCACTTAAAACTAACAAGATCGGTCAGTTCGCTATCTCTACACCACTACCAAACGGGACTTACACAATGGAGCTAGAATCCGAAGAGCACAACTTTGATATCGTCGAAGTAGAGGTGGAAGGAAAGGTAATGCGGCCAGTAGAAATAAGAGCCGCTGGGTAACTTATGGCAAAAGGTAAAAGCATACCATCAACACAAGGGCACTTAGATATAGAAGACATCAGAGATGACATAGTCGTTTTGAAAAATGGCGCGGCTGCTGCCGTTATTCAAACAACCGCTGTCAACTTTGATTTATTGTCGGAAAACGAACAGGACTCAACGATCTTTGCTTTTGCCGGTCTTTTAAATTCTTTGACTTACCCTTTGCAAATTTTGGTTAGAACAAAAAGAGTAGACGTCACAAATTATTTATATCGAATTTCTGAAGCCAAAAGGAGGGCAAACAGTCAAATTCTGATTTCACATATAGAACGGTACGAAAAATTCATAAAAGATTTGGTTTCAAAAAATCAAGTGCTTAACAAGCGGTTCTATATTGTGGTTCCCTATATTGGGATTGATATCACCCAAGTGAAGGCCGGGGTTACCAATTTCTTCCAAAGAACCCCATCAAACGTTAGTCAGTGGACAACTCTTGAGAAAGCCAAGGTCAACCTCGAACCAAAAATTGATCACATTATTAAACAGCTAGGGCGGATTGGTGTGAAGGCTATTCAATTGAACACGGAAGAGTTGGTTGAACTTTATTATGATCTTTACAATCCAGAAGTATCTCGGGAACAAAAGGCGGCTTTAGGTACCAAGGAATATACAACGCCAATTGTGGAACCAGAGGTCTCGCCTGTTATAAAGTCCACCGAAAGGAATGAAAATGAAACTACCTAGCTTAACTGGTAAAGGGGGGCGGGTGGCCCAAAGCCCGCAAGATCTTGAAAACGAAGAGACTAGGAAAAAAGTAGCCCAGACTTTGGGAAAGGGAATGATTGGTGTCAAAGATGTCATTTCTCCTCCAGCAATTGAAGTTGACTTTGACTATATCAAGATAAGTAACACATACTACCGAACCCTCTTTGTTACTGGCTACCCTCGTTTCGTTGGGGCTAATTGGCTGGCGCCTTTAATAAACTTTGATCACACTCTTGATATTAGTTTTTACTATTACCCGACTCAAACCAAGGGTATTTTAGATGACTTGCGACGTAAAATCGCTGAAATGGAAGCAACTATTGAAAGCGATCTTCAGTCTGGAAGAGTGCTTGACCCTGCTATCAGTACTGCTTTGGAAGATGCAAAAGCGCTGCAAGAGCAGCTCGCTACCGGAATAGAACGTTTCTTCCAGTTTTCCTTTTACATCAAAATCCCGGCTTCAAGTTTGGACGAGCTTAATTATGTCACAAAACAAGTTGAGGCTGTCGCCGGATCGCTCCTAATAATCACTAAACACGCCAGCCTGCAGCAGGAGGACGCTTTCCGAACTACCCTGCCCTATTTTGCAGACAAGCTTTTTGCCATTCGCAACATGGACACAACCGCACTTGCGACAACTTTTCCTTTCACTAGTTCCGAGCTTACTGCAAACGAGGGCGTACTTTATGGCATTAATGAGCATAATGGTTCTTTAGTAATTTTTGATCGCTTTTCACTCGAGAATGCTAACAGTGTTGTTTTTGCAAAGAGCGGAGCGGGGAAAAGTTACATGGTTAAACTTGAAGCTTTACGCTCCCTACTTTTCGGAACCGAGGTAATTATCATTGACCCAGAAAACGAGTATCAGAACTTGGCTGCTACAATCGGTGGAGAGTATATCAAGTTCGCCCAGAATCAGCCTGTAAGGATCAACCCTTTTGATCTGTCCGGAGTTTATGAAGAAGGGGTAAACGAGCTTGGGTTGAAAATTCTCACCCTCCATTCGCTCTTCCGAATAATGCTTGGTAACCTCACGCCAACGGAGGATGCCCTACTCGACCGTGCTTTGGTAACTACCTACAAATTAAAGGGTATTACTCCAGATCCAGCTACTCAAACAAAGGAGTCACCTTTGCTAGGGGACCTCTACAACGTGCTTCAAAACATGGCGGAACCCTCAGCGCGAAGTATGGCTGCCAGGCTGGAAAAATTTATCCGCGGATCACTAAGTGGGGTTTTCGATCAACCAAGTACGCTGGACATTCGAAATAGTTTCACTGTTTTTTCAATTTCAGAAATGCAGGATGAGCTCCGGCCGGTCGCTATGTTTATTATTCTTGATTATATTTGGACTCGGATAAAACAGGATCGCAAAAAACGACTGCTTATTGTTGACGAGGCTTGGTACTTGATGAAGTATCAGGACTCCGCCTCATTTATGTACTCCATAGCCAAAAGGGCTCGTAAGTATAACCTCGGTCTGACAACCATTACTCAAGACGTCGAGGATTTTCTAAGCACTGACTATGGTAAGGCGATTGTTACTAACTCCTCCATCCAGATTCTTCTTAAACAAAGTACTGCGGCCATTGATAAAATTACGCAGGTGTTCTATCTTTCAGAGGGCGAAAAAAACCTCCTTCTTTCCGCCGACGTAGGGGAAGGCTTGTTTTTTGCTGGGACCAACCATGTAGCTATCAGGGTTCAAGCCTCACCGAAGGAACACGCTCTTTTAACGCAAGTTAATGAACCTCCTAAGGAAAAGGAGGCAAAGGAGCCTAAACAGCATAAATCTAAATAGGAACTGGTGTGCCTTTCTCCATCCTCAGTTTTTGACTTTTCTTCCTTACTTCTTCTGGCAAAGTTTCTAGGCTAGTAGTAGTGATAAAAATTTGACGCGCCCAAAGCCGAGACAAAAAAAGCTCCCGGTTCTTTTTATCAAGTTCGCTAGCAGCATCATCGAGCAGGATGCTCGGGGCTTCCTTGAAATAATCTTTAAATACTTTTGCCTCAACTATTTTCAAGAGCAATACCGCTTGTCTTTGCTCGGCTCTAGAACCGTACTCTGCCAGTTCTTTTTGTAAAATTGTTTTGTCGCTTGTCTCCTCTTTTATAATCTTAAAATCGTCTCGATGAGGTCCGAAAACTGTTACCTGAATCCTCTCTTCCACTTCTCTCTGTGCTTCTAGCAACTTCAAAAACACTCGTTCCGCCTCTATCTTGGTTTTACCAACCAAAGGATTGCTGTAGTTGAAAATCAATTTTTTACCAATAAGTGTACTTGACTCGTTTTTCAGAATCTGGCTAATTTCCTTTGCAACTTCTTCTCTTCTTCGCCAAATTTTGCTCCCCAGCTTAGCTAGGGTCTCATTCCAGACTTCAAGCTGCTCTTTGCTAGCGCTGACGGTCTTCAAAAGTCTGTTTTTATTGTGCAGGGCCTTTTGATAGTTTACTAGATTGAATAGGTAGTTCTTATCAATTGTCGAAATAAGTTTATCCAGCCAGGCTCTTCTTAAATTTGGAGACCCGCTAATAACTTCTATTTCTTCAGGGTGAAAAATAACACTAACAAACCGGCCGATTAGTGCAGAGTGCCTTTTTTGTTTTGAGTTAACTAAGGCGATGTTTTTTTCGTCACGATTAATACGCAGTTCGATCTTATCTCTGCCGGCCTCCCCAATTATGTTTGCGGTTTCATGCTTCCATTTTATTATTTGGGCTTTTGGGCCGCGGAAAGACTTTCCGTAGGACAGGAAGTAAATCGCCTCGAGTAGGTTCGTCTTACCTTGCCCGTTATCACCAACAATTACCACAACTCCCTGTTTGAAATCTAGCTTGTCGATATTTAAATTACGGAAGTTTTTGACACTCAGCGAACTCAACATTTAACTTTGGGCTCTAACTGGCATTACTACGTATAAAAGGGTTTCGTCATCAACACCCTTCAAAAGGGCCGAGCTGGTGGGGCCGCTGAAATAGAGGGCCGTACTTTTGCTTTTTATCGCGCCTAGAGATTCGAATAGAAAATGGGAATTAAATGCAACTTTCAAATCGTCCTTTTTCTGTTTAACAGCGAGGTCAATTTTGGCCTCCCCCACTTGAGCTGTGCTAGCAGACACTTCCAACTTCCCCTTGCTAATAGATAATCTGACTACGTTGCCTACATCTCTAGCAAACAAAGATGCGGCTTTTATTGCGTCGACTAATTCCTTTGTGCTCACAATAATTTCACAGATAAACGAGCTGGGGATTATCTGTTCGTAATCTGGGTAGTCGCCTTCAATCAGCCTGCTGAAAATTATTAGGTTTTTGGTCTCTAGTCTAATCTGGTTGTTTTCTTTATTGACGGAGACACTAACATTTTCGTCATCCTGCTCGGCTAGTGCTTTTGAACTCTCTCTAAGCATACGGGAGGGGACTACCGCCTTTAGTTCTCCTCTCCCCGCAAATTGTTTTTTCGCTAGCCGGTAACCGTCCGTGGCGACCTGGGTTACCTGTTTCCTGTCAGCAACCAACAACACCCCCGTAAGAACCGGCCTTCCCTCCTCTGGCGCGGTGCTGAAAGCAACTTGTGAAATACTCTCCAGCAGTTTGCTCCTGTTTACACTGACGGGGTTTTCTGTTTTGAATTGACTAATAGAAGGAAACTCGCTTGCGTCGATTGTTGGAATTGAGGCGGTCTCCTTACCACCGCTGACCCGTAGCATCTCCTTTTGTACCTCAATAGTTATTTGCTCGCTACTAACAGCCTGGCAGAAGTCCGTTAGTGTCCTTGCGGGAACGGTAACCTTGCCCTTTTCTAAAACCTTTGCTGGTATTTTGTAGATAAGCGTATTTTCCAAGTTTGTTGCTGTTATTTCTAGTTCCCCCGCCTCAGCAACGAATAAAAAGTTTCCTAGGACCGGTAGGCTTGGTCTCAAACTTACTGCTTGTGCTGCCAGTGCGGCTGCCTTTAAAAACACTTCTTTTATTACGGTTACTTTCATAAGTTATTTAATTACTGTTTAATATTATAGTAATAATAGTAAAGAACGTGAGGATAGTGAATACCCTATTTGAGCTAGGCGCGGGGCGTCTTGTGAAAAACGGTACACGCTTTTAACTTTTAAACGCCTTGGTTGTTAGTTCCTCAACTAAGTTACGGATCTCCACATTGTTATTCACCATGTTTTCCACCTTGCTCACAGAGTAAAGAGCGTTTGTGTGGTCCTTTCCGCCGAAGTATTTGGAGATGTCTTTGAATGATAGGTTAGCACCCTTTCGCAAGAGGTACATAGCGACCTGTCTTGGGAAAACTAGTTCTTTGTTTCTCCCCTTGCGTTTTAGGTCCGCAGGCGACAAGGAGAAAAAAGAAGCCACAGATTCTGTCACAGTGTTTAAGGGACTTTGCAACCTTTTTTCAGACGCTACTGTTTTGTTGACTAAGGCGGCGTCGATTGGTCGGCCCGTCAGGTTTGAAACAGCGGCTAGTCTAAGCAGGCCGCCTTCCAACTCTCTGATACTAGGGCCAAGACGCTCCGCCAGCGCCCGTATTATTGGTAAGCCTATTTTTATACCGGAGCCTTTAGCCTTTGCCAGAAGAATCGCTTCTCTTAATTCAAGATCGGGAGAATCTATTTTAGCAATCATACCTCCGATGAAACGGTTTTTTAGTCTTTCTTGAAGAGAGTCCAACTCCTCGGGTTTTTTGTCACAGGAAAGAATTATTTGTTTACCCTGACCATAGAGAGTGTTAAAAGTGTGAAAGAACTCTTCTTGAGTACTTTCCCTACCAGCGATAAATTGGATGTCGTCAACTAAAAAAACTTCAACGCCCCTATACTTTTCACGGAAGTGTGTTGTTTGTCTCTTTTGAATTGCTTCCACCATGTCGTTTGTAAAGGTTTCACTAGAACAATAGAGGACTTTTGCCTTTGGCCGGCGAAGCACTGTGGCTTGGGCGAGGGCTTGGAGAAGATGTGTTTTCCCTACCCCAACACCGCCGTGGATTAAAAGAGGATTGTATCGGGTGTAGGGTTCCTCAACAACCGCCTTTGATACTGCGTAAGCTAACTGATTTGATTGGCCAACAATGAAATTTGAAAAGGAGTACCGTTGATTAATATGAGCATTTTCTAAAGTCTCTATCAAGGAGGACGAGGCTTCTTCCTCGAACAAAGGTACGGTTGAATCCTCCTGCGCCTCCTTTTTTCTAGTTGGAGTTGGTATGTTTGCTGAGGCGACAGTAAACGTCAGTGTATTTTGCCTTCCGGTGAGGCGATCAACGATTTCCTTAAGCTTTCCAAGGTAGCGCTCCTCAATCCACGTTTTGTTGTAAGCAGAAACGCACCCTATCTCAACAGAGTTTTTATCAAGAGAAAGCACATTAGTTTTACCCTTGAACCAAGTTTGAAAATTCGCTCCCGATAAAGAGAGTTGTAGTTCTGTCAGCACAGAGTTCCAGATACGATCTTTGTCCATCATAGTATGCTTTAAAAAGATTAGGGCAGACGGCGGAGAGGGTTGGTTGAAAAGCACCTTCGATTCTAGTTACCCCCAGAAATTAAAAAGCGTTATTATAATAACAGGGCGTTGCGCGAGACCGTCAAGAGACTACAAATGTACCAAAAGAGATACTACTAGAAAGGGAGTTTCTACTAGGCGGGGTAAAGCGCGTAGCAGGGATCCAATTGACAAAATCGAGCAGCGTCTCTATACTTTTGGAGTTTAGTGCTAGTATGCCAAAGAGAACTTACCAGCCAAAAAAATTGAAAAGAAAGAGGAAGCTTGGTTTTAGGGCTCGTATGAAAACAGCTGGTGGCAGGAGTGTAGTAAAATCTAGAAGGCAAAAAGGGAGGAAGAGGTTGGGGGTTTGAACACATGCTACCAAGCAAATACAGGTTAAAGGTAAACGAAGTAAACAGGAGCGCTTGGAAAGAAAAGAAGTATATTCACACCCCACTCTTTAAAATGACTTATAGAATAGTGCAGGACGGGCAAGACTCTCCTAAGGTAGGTTTTATTGTTTCCGGCAAAGTCGGAAAAGCAACTAGGAGAAACCGATTGAGAAGACTTCTCTCGGAAGCAGTGAAAGAAAAAATCGATCGCTTTCCAAGATCTATAGAGGCTATTTTCATTGGCCGCGCCGAAGCAGACAAGGTAAGTTATGAAGATGTTAGTAATTGGCTTGATAAGGCTTTATCAAAATTACATATCTCTACTCATTAAATTAATTTCGCCTGGAGGGGTTTGCCGTTTTTCGCCGACTTGTTCTCAATTTACCATTGAATCAATTGGGAAAAAGGGAATTATTGCAGGTATTTGCCTTGGTATTTTTAGAATTGCTCGCTGCAACCCCTTTTCAAAAGGAGGATTTGACCCAGTAGTATGATTGATCCTTTTGTCGAAGTATTACTTGCTTTAAATAGAATACTTTTCAACAACCTAGGTCTGACAATTATAGTCGTCGGGGTTGTCTCAAGACTTATTTTTTACCCATTTTTTGCCCAAAGCATCCGTTATTCCAAGGCGATGAGGGAGCTAAAGCCTAAACTTGACGAGGCAAAGAAAAAATACGGTAGTGATATGCGCAAGATGGCCGCCGAGCAATCGAAGCTATTCCGTGAGCATGGGGTAAGCCCGGCAGCAGGCGCCATCAGCTGCGTTAGCATAGTTGTCCAGATAGGTGTATTTATCTTGTTATTCCAGTCCCTCAGTAGAATCATTGCTTCGGGAGTTGAGACAGATTTCTTTATGTGGAATCTTTCTCAGCCAAACGCCTATCAAGTGCAGGGAATACCAGTTCCGCTACCTGGAGTATTGGTTGTTTTGACCGCCGTTCTCTCGTTTTTTCAGGCGAAGATGACTGTACCAGCTGGAGAAGAAGGTAAGCGGGACAAGAAACAAAAGAAGGGCAAGGAAAATAAGTCAAGCACTGGAGATGCCCTATCATCAGTACAAGGGATGATGACTTACTATATACCACTCATTATTTTATTCTTCGGTACACGATTTCCGGCAGGCTTAGCTCTTTATTGGCTTGTTAGTACTACTTTCGGTATAATCCAACAGTACTTGATTGCCGGACCAGGAGGTTTGAAACCATGGCTAACAAAGCTTCGACCAGCAAAATAGAAAAGACGGCACGTGAGCTGACGGAGGAAACACTAGAAAAATTGAGTGTAGAGGCCGAAGTCGCCGCTGAGGCGGACCAAGACCTAGTAAAAATAAAAATATCTGGTGAGGAACTAGGTCTTCTGATCGGTTATAGAGGGGAAAACTTGGAAAGCTTACAGCTGCTACTTGGCATAATGATTAACAATAAACTTGAGCTAGACTCAAGAATTCCAGTACTTGTAGATGTTGGTGATTGGAGGGCCCAGAGAGAGGAGGCGCTTCGCTTGTTGGTTGCCAAGGAAATTAAGAATATTAGCGGTGATAGAACTTCCGTTGAACTGCCAGCAATGCCCCCATCCCAGCGACGCACGGTTCACCTGCTAGTTAAGGATCACAAAGGTTTATCAAGTGAGTCTGAAGGCGAAGAACAGAACAGGCACGTTGTTATTAAGAAGGGTGTCTAAGTGATGAAGCCAGAGAGTGCTCTGTTAGTTTATTGCGACGGTGGGGCAAGAGGCAACCCGGGACCGGGAGCGGCTGGTTGTGTGGTGAAAGATTCTGCGGGGAAAAGGCGGTTATTATGCGGGAAATATTTAGGTAGGGTGACTAATAACCAAGCAGAGTATGCCGCGGTTAAGCTCGCGCTTGAAAAAATCAAGAAACATTTTGGCCCTGTCTCAAAGATCCAATTCTTCCTCGACTCTAAACTTGTAGCTAACCAACTAGGTGGTCTATTCAAAGTGAAAAACGCGATCCTTCGCAACGAACTTCTTACAATTCACGAACTCGAAAACTCCTTTACCGAGGTTTATTACCAACACATTAGCCGTTCTGAAAACGTCGAAGCAGACACACTTGTTAATAAAGCTGTTGATGAAAAAAGCGATTTTGAAAAAGTGATTACGGAGTAAAATCCTAGTTTAAGGAAGACTATATTAGACGGGCAAGGCGCAAGAAACTTCCGGTAAAGACGTAGTTAAAAGAGGTGGTAAACCAAGACAGACTTGAGCGTAGGTACTTACTTTGATATAATTTTTTGTAATGGGGAATAAAATATTTAAAGAGTTTGAGCAGAGGTTTGGCAGAGAATGGGAGTGTTCTTGTGGTGGAAACTTTGATTCTGATCGAGTTGAGATTGTCTCTCGAACGAAAAATTCAATGATAGCTAGGTACAATTGCCAAATTTGCGGACGAGAGCAAATGTTTGCTGTTTCTGTAGGAATGGGGAGTAAAGCAACCCAGACACATAAGGAGGCTGTGCCAAAAGGCGCTTTAAGTAGCAATGACGTATTGGACATCAGGGGTGAAATAGGTAAAATCACTTTACCCCAGGTTAGATTTTTCGGCCGCAAGAGAACGAAGGTTCGCTTACCAAGCCCAAGATTTTCCCGCAACTAGTTTCGCACCCCCTTGACTAGACGATTTATAATTGTTATGACGAAATTATGAATACCACAATAGCTACAGTTGAAGAAAGAAAAACCCTTGGTAAAAAGGTAAAAAAATTGCGTCGCGAGGGAATTCTACCAGCAAATCTGTTTGGCAAAGATCTCAAGTCAAAAGCCTTACAAATAAAAGAGAAGGATTTCAGAAAGCTTTTTAAAGAAGCTGGAGAAACAGGTGTGGTTGAAGTTAAGCTAAGCAAAGAAACGTACCCAGCGTTGATTCACAACGTCCAGAGAGATCCGGTTACGGACAAAGTTATCCACATAGATTTCCACAAGGTCAACTTGAAGGAGAAAATTAATGCTCGTGTGCCAATTAAACTGATTGGTGAAGCGCCCGCGGAGAAGAGTAGCATAGGGCTAATACTGCAGACTGTTAATGAACTTGAAATAGAGTCGCTGCCAGGAGATATTCCCTCGGAAATAGAGGTTGATATGTCCAAACTTGAGCAGGTCGGCCAGAACATCCACGTTAAGGATCTGAAGATTAATCGTGACAAAGTTGAGGTTAAGAATGAATCGGAGGACGTGGTTGTCTCTGTCCAAACAGCTGAGATGAAAGAAGAACCAGTTGAAGAGGAAAAGGCCCCAGAAGAAGTCGAAGCAATTGCTGAAAAGGCTGAAGGTGAAGAGAAACCAGCTGAAGAGAAGAAGGAAGTAGCAAAAGAGAAATCAAAAGAAGAGAAACCCCCAGAAGAATCTCCGGAGCAGAAAGAGAACTAAACCTACCTGGCTCCAGCGAAAGAGAGTCCTTATTGGGGCTACTGGCTTTTTGGCCAAGGCGAGATCATGATAGAATTGCCTCGTCTTGATTTCTTTGGTAATCTTTGCCAAAGATCCTCAGTAATAAACGGCATGAATGGGTGCAGAAGTCGGAGGGATTCTTCGAAAACCTTCTCTAGAATTGGCTGAGCTTCTTCACGGCGAGTTTTCGTGTGTTCGATGTACTTATCCGCGAACTTATGCCAAACGAATTCATAAAGATCTTCTGCAGCTTGGCCAAAGCGATAAGCTTCAATTGATTTTGTAACCACTTTCCTAGTCCTTTCTAGTTCATCAAGAATCCATTTATCTTCTTCAGTTTGTTTGGCGGACTTTGGTTTAGGTGGTTTCATATCGATTATAAATCGACCAATGTTCCAGATTTTGTTTGTGAAATTTCGCATACCTTTTATCTTACCTTCACTAAGATTAATGTCTTTCCCAGGACTTGTTCCAAAGACAAGCGCCATTCGCACAGCGTCCGCACCGTATTTGTTAGCAACTTTAAGAGGGTCAATAACATTACCACGGCTTTTACTCATTTTTTGCCCATGCTCATCACGGACAAGACCGTGGAGGAAAACTGTGTGGAAGGGCGGTTTTCCGGTTGCGTACAGGCCCAACATAATCATTCGGGCTACCCAAAAGAAGAGGATGTCGTAGCCTGTTTCCATCACCGAGGTCGGATAAAAATAATTGAAGTCGTCAGTTTTCTTTGGCCAGCCCAGGGTTGTATAAGGCCATTGCCCAGAGGAAAACCAGGTGTCGAGTGTGTCTTGGTCCTGTTTGAAATTAGTACTATTACAGAAAGGACATTTTGTTGGATTTTCGATAGAAACAAAGACACCCCCGCCCTTTTTACATACAGCCGTTTTGGTTTCCTGACAATAATAGACTGGTATCCGATGACCCCACCAAATTTGTCGGGAGATACACCAATCACGAATGTTTTCAAGCCAGTTAAAGTAAATTTTCTCAAACCGTTTCGGGAGTATTTTGATTTTGCCTGTTTTAACAGTACGGATTGCGGGTTCCGCCAAGGGCTTCATTTTGACAAACCATTGTTTGGAGATAAGAGGCTCAACTACTGATCTACACCGTTCACAGACACCGATCGAATGAGAGTAGTTTTCCACCGCACTTATTAGGTTTTGCTCTTCGAGCTTTTCGACTATTTTTTGGCGAGCTGCGGCTATTCTTAGGCCCGAAAATTCACCTGCACTAGCTGTCATTTTACCATCTTGGCCGATTACTGAAACTATTTCTAAGGAGTTTCTTTGGCCAATTTCAAAATCAGTTGGGTCGTGAGCTGGAGTGACTTTGACCGCTCCAGTACCAAATTTTTGATCCACAGCAGCGTCTGCTAGTATTGGAATACTGCGGTTCATTAAGGGTAGGATTACACTTTTTCCAACTAGGCTTTTGAACCGTTTATCGTTTGGGTTCACCGCGACAGCTGTATCGCCAAGCATGGTTTCAGGACGGGTGGTTGCTACAGTAATAAACCGAGAGTCTTTAATTGGATATTTTATAGACCAAAGCTTTCCCTCCCTTTCCTCATGTTCGACTTCTAAATCTGAGAGCGCTGTCCCGCAGCGATTGCACCAATTAATAATTCTTTCCCCGCGATAGATCAAACCGTCGTCGTAAAGATTTTTAAATGTTGTATAAACTGCTTTTGAAATCCTGGGGTCTAAGGTGAACTTTTCGCGGGCCCAATCACAAGAAGCCCCTAAAGCTTTTAGCTGTGTTTCCATATGTTTTTTATTCGTCCTTGTAAAGTCATAAGTCTGCTTAAAAAAAGCACCTCTACCCAAATCAAAGCGGGTTTTTCCTTGTTTTTCTAACTCGCGCTCGTAGACTACTTGGGTGAGAATCCCAGCATGGTCTGCTCCTGGAAGCCAAAGAGTTGGTTTGCCCATCATCCTGTGATAGCGGATTAGAATATCCTCAATAGCGATAAAAGCAGCATGGCCAATATGGAGTTCCCCGTTAGCATTGGGTGGAGGCATAATTATTGTGTAGGGTTTCTCCTCCTCATCTATCTGAGGTGTGAAAAATTCCTTTTCCTCCCAAAGAGCGTACCATTTCCCCTCTGTTTGTCTGTGGTCATAAACTTTATCCATAACTAGCTATTATAACCTTGCCTACTAGCACATCGCAATCATCGTTTGGTAAACTAGGATTATGGGCGGAAGTCTTCTGAATTTTGGTACTCTAGCAGATGATAATATTAGAACCTTGAAAGTGCCTGCGCCTTCGTTTAGAAAGCCGCTAGTGATAGTTTTTGTTGGTATTCCTGCTTCAGGCAAGACAACACTTACAGGAAAACTAGCCGAGAGGTTTCCATTGACCGTTTTTGGTGAAGAAAATATAACGGCCTTTTTATCTCCACGAGCGACTATCTTCAAAAGAAACTCCGAAGAGGTCTTCAAATTAGCCGTTAAAACCATTGAGCACCTGGTCAGACTTGGGAAAGCGTGTATATACGATGCGAATATGAAGAGTAGAGAGCAAAGGACCCTCATTAAACAAACGGTTGAAGCATCGGGCGGCTCGTACTTATTAATTCACACAAGTTGTTCAAGAGAGAGTTGCTACGGGAGGCTGCAGAAACATAATCTGGCGGTAGGACGCGGCGAGTCAAAGGGATTTATACTGGACAAGGACTATTTCGAGTTTGAGGCTGCTTCAACAAAACCACCAGTTACAGAGGAGACTCACCTGACTTATAACTGCGAAAACCCGGAGAGTTCTTATCAACTCCTTCCCTTGATTGAAAAACGTCTAAAGGAAGGAAAAAATTAGAATAGGATAGCCGGATCGGCTTTTATTTTTCGCCAGGGAATAGGTTTATAATTAAAGCATGCGGCGGAGGCAATCATCGCTCCGTTGTCGACAGAGAAAGCGGGTTCAGAGTAAAAAACCGTGCCATTAAAGCTTGCCGACATCCGCTCACGTAAATGTTTATTCGCAGCTACTCCCCCACCAAGAACTACATTTTTGGCCTGAAAACTTCTAGCCGCTTTGACGGTTTTCGTAACTAGAACATCAATAGTTGCTTCTTGGTACGAGGCAGAAAGATCGGCTACTTCTTGTGTTGTAAGACTTCTACCCGAGAGTGTTAATTTTCCAACTAGGTTGACGGCTGCTGTTTTTAAACCGCTAAAAGAAAAATCGTAACCTGGGGAGTTGCTTAGGGGACGTGGAAGATTGAACTTTTGGGAGTCGCCTGAAACCGATGATCTCTCAATAGCAGGACCCCCTGGGTAACCAAGCCCAATTAGGCGGGAAATTTTATCAAAAGCTTCGCCTGCAGCATCATCTTTTGTACCGCCCAGATGTTTGTATTTGCCATGATCTGAAACGAGTAATAGTTCTGTATGGCCACCAGAAACAAGCAAAGCGATTAAGGGAAACTTCGGTGGAGATGAGTTATTAAGCCAGGTAGCATAAAGGTGACCAATCAAGTGGTTTACGGGAACGATTGGTTTATTCCAAACATAGGCAAGAGCTTTAGCAGTTTCGACGCCTACTAATAGGGAGCCGATAAGCCCAGGTCCAAAAACAACAGCTATAGCATCTATATTTGGGTTAAGTTGTTCTACTTGAGCACCATTTTTTGTAGCCTCTGCGCCAAGTGCTTTAGAGGACCGAAGCACCTCTTTGATAACTGGAATTATTGTTTTTGCTTGTTCGCGGGCAGCGACCTCTGGTATTATGCCGCCAGTTAAAGCGTGCAAAGGAAGGGAACTAGCCAAAGCGTTTGCAAGGACTTTTGATCCATCGATTACTACGGCAGCGGCAGTTTCATCACAACTGGTTTCTAGACCTAAGATTTTCATTATGAACGCGATTATCTAGCTTTAGGATCTGTGGGTCGGTTTTGCAGCAAGAAGATACTTCTGATGATCTTTGTCTAAATCGATGAATTCGTCAGCAGCCGGTTTTAATTTATTAGAAGTACTTGGGCCAAAAGCCATTATTTCCACTCGATGTCCTTGGTTACGCAAAAACTCGACTGCTGGTATGTAATCACCATCTCCAGAGACAAGAACCATAACGTCTAGTCTGTTAGAAAGGCGGATCATATCTATTACTACCCCTACATCCCAGTCAGCTTTTTTTACGCCTCCAGGGAAAATTTGAATGTCTTTTACCTTCACTTCGAAACCTGCTTTTTCCAAAGCATCAAAAAAAGTTTGCTCCAAAGGTTCTTCTGCTCGGACGACGTAGGCAATTGCCCGGATTAGCTGCCGACCAGCCAAGGCGTCTTCCAAAATTTTTACAAAATTTACCTTTGCCTTATATAAATTTTTCGCTGAGTAATACATGTTTTGAACATCAACAAAAACGCCTATTCTTTGATATGGATTTTTCCTCATGAACCAACCGCCTCCTTTACGGTTTTTAGATCTCACAATTGTCTTTGGACTTGCCGATATGATAACATTAAAGACGCTTTTTAGCTAGTAAGAGGCAAGGATGAAAAAAGTTACCAAAGCAATTATTCCTGCAGCTGGTTATGGAACCCGCTTTTTGCCACAGACAAAAGCGATGCCAAAAGAAATGTTACCGGTGGTTGACAAACCGGTTATTCAGTATGTGGTCGAAGAAGCAGTAGCAAGTGGTATAGAAGATATTATTCTTGTGACTGGCCCTTCCAAGCGCGCGATAGAAGATCATTTTGATCGTACTTACGATCTAGAATATTTCCTAGAGAAGGCGGGGAAGAAAAAACAACTAGAAGAAGTTCGTCGGCTGGCAAAACTTGCCAATTTTATTTATGTAAGGCAAAAAGGGGCGTATGGTAATGCGGTACCCGTGCTATCCGCAAAGCACCTGATTGGTAAGGAAGAACCATTTGCTGTGCTTTGGGGAGACGAGTTTATTTATTCAAAGCCGCCTCGACTAAAACAGCTAATCGAGGCCTTCGAAAAGCACAACCACACGGTTATCAGTGGTGTACGAATTGAAAGGAAAGAGGATTTAGCAAAGTACGGTATCTCAAAGATAGAAAGAGTTGAAGACAATGTTTTTAGAATTTTGGACATCGTGGAAAAGCCTGCACCCGATGAAGCACCTTCCAATCTTGCTACTCATGGAGCCTATGTTTTTACACCATCTATTTTTGATTACATAAGCCAGTTGAAGCCGGGGAAGGGTGGGGAGCTTTGGCTACCCGAAGCGATTGGTTATATGTTGAAAAAAGAACCCGTTTTAACTGTCGAAATTAAAAATGGGAAGTATTACGATACCGGGGATAAGTTGGGGTATCTAAAAACGGTTATAGATTTTGCCTGTGAACATCCAGAGTTTGGTTCAGACGTCAAACACTACATAAAAGAAAAGGCGAAAGAATTTTAAGGGGCTTGACAAATTTGCGGCTCCCCGCTAAAATGCTTTAGCACAATATGTGTAAGACTGACAGGTTCGGGTTGATTTATCAGGTCTTCGCAGCTGCCTCAGGAATTTTTTAGATTTCTATCATGAATTCGAGAGCAATAACAAAAATTAAACCTTTAGCTGGGTATGCCTTGGTGGAACCGCAGGAAGCAGAAGAAATAACTGCTTCGGGGATTGTTCTACCTGATAATGCACAGGAAAAACCAGCACAAGGAAAAGTTATTTCAGTTGGTGCTCCAATCAAACACCCTGATCGAGAAGAAAAAGCAGAATTTAAAGCGGGGGAAATGGTTCTTTATAAAAAGTGGGGTGGGGACGAAATAAAGATTGAAGGAAAAGAGTACAAACTCGTCAAATTCGAAGACGTGATGGCTATTTTAGAATAAGGAGGCATTTTTTTATGGCTAAGCAACTAGTATATTCAGACGAAGCAAGAAAGAAACTACTTACTGGGATAAATAAATTGGCCGATGCAGTTTCAACCACTTTGGGTCCAAAGGGCCGCAACGTTGCGTTAGATAAAAAGTGGGGACCGCCAAACGTCGTCCACGATGGCGTAACTGTAGCGAAAGAAATTGAACTAGAGGAACCCTACGAAAACATGGGTGCCCAACTAATTAAAGAGGCAGCCTCAAAGACAAATGATGTTGCTGGAGACGGTACCACCACGGCAACTATTTTAGCCCAGGCAATTACCGAAGAAGGTTTGAGAAATATTACAGCTGGCACAAACCCAATGACTATGAAGCATGGGCTTGAAGCAGGTGTAAATGCGGTTGTCGGCTCCCTAAAAAAAGCTGCAAAAAAAGTTTCCACCAAAGAAGAAAAAGCTCAGCTAGCAACAATTTCCGCAGCTGACTCTACGATCGGTAATCTAATTGCCGAAGCCCTAGAAAAAGTTGGTAATAATGGTGTTGTGACGGTTGAGGAATCAAAGGGGCTTGAAACAAACGTTGAGTATAAAGAAGGAATGGAATTTGATCGTGGCTTTATCTCTCCATATTTTGTTACAGATTCAGCTAAAATGGAAGCAAGTGTTGAAAACCCTCATATTTTAATTACGGATAAGAAAATTACAGCAATTGCTGATCTCCTTCCACTTTTAGAAAAATTAGTCCAAACTACAAAAGAGCTGGTTATAATCGCTGACGACATCGAAGGCGAGGCGTTAGCGACTTTAGTTGTTAATAAAATGCGTGGAACGATGAACGTATTAGCCGTCAAAGCTCCAGGTTTTGGGGACAGAAGAAAAGAAATGCTTGAGGATATCACGATCCTTACTGGAGGTGTACTGATCAGTGAGGATACGGGAATAAAATTTGATTCGGTAACTACCGAAATGCTTGGTAAAGCTGACAGGATCACCGCTGATAAAGACAACACGGTTGTGGTTGGTGGAAAGGGAACAAAGAACAAAATTGACTCTCGAATCGCCCAAATAAAAACTCAAATTGAGAAAAACACAAGTGACTTTGAAAAGGAAAAACTAGAAGAGCGACTAGCTAAACTTTCCGGCGGAGTAGCTGTAGTAAATGTTGGAGCAGCAACTGAAGTTGAACTGAAAGAAAAGAAAGAGCGAGTCAACGATGCAGTGCAAGCAACAAAAGCAGCTATTGAAGAGGGTTACGTGGTTGGTGGAGAAGTGGCTTTAATTAGAGCCGCAGAGGCACTGGATTCCGTAAAAACAAGCGGCGACGAAGCGGTGGGAATCAAGATTCTTCGATACGCTCTTCGCGAGCCACTTAAAATCTTAGCAGCAAATGCAGGTGCGGATGCTGGTTGGGTAACGCGCGAAGTTGAAAAAAGCGAAGGTAATAAAGGATTTAACGCTCTAACTGGAAAGTTTGAAGATCTAGTAAAAGCTGGTGTCATCGATCCAGTGAAAGTGACCAGGACTGCTTTGCAAAATGCCTATTCGGTTGCAATGATGGCTTTGACTACTGAAGCCTTGGTTACCGATATTCCTGAAGAAAAGAGCCCACCCGCTGGCGGACCTGGTATGCCTCCAGGTGGAATGGGTGAATATTAAAGAGCCCCTTTAGCAAAAATAAATTTCCTGAAAGAGCCGCAAGGCTCTTTTCTTTTTTCCAGAGCAATTAATTGACTAATAAAACTATAATGTAACGTACGATCGTAGGTAAAAAAGATCCAAAACCAGCCGAGGTTAGGGGGAGATGATGCTGGAGAAGATGACTCCAGGAGATGCTATCGAGCGTTCAGTGGCGCACAACCTTAAACGAGGTAAAAGTCGTTTGGAGGCTTTGTATATCACCGCGGGTTTCCTGAATAGCCATTGGCTGAAGGAGATGGGAGCCAGGGTCGCCTGCCATAAAGGCTGCGGTATTTGTTGCCACCAGACGTTTGGTATTGGCGGATATGAGGCAGACCACATCCATAAATGGATTCTACGCCAGCCGCGAAGGCAACGCGGGCAAATCCTCCAACGGATGTATGAGCGAATACGCCAATTTCAATCTTGGTCTCAAGAACAGGGAATCTTGGCTTGGTTTGAAGCTGGGCTGCGCTTAAGGCCTCGGGTCCAAGAGGATATACAAGAGTTTCTCAGACTTCGCGAAGTCCTTGCGCGGTATAAGGAATCTTGTATTTTCCTCAACGGCGACAAAGGGATCTGCAGCGTTTATCCAGCTCGGCCAATGATGTGCCGAACTACCCGTGCCTCTGAGGTTTGCCTAGGTGTAACGGGTGGAAAAATGATTAGGACGCCCTACGATGCCCAGCTTGAACATAAGATAGGTGACTTGGAAGAACTTCCTGCGTCTTTTCACGATCGTAGGGATTTCATGCCGTTGCCGTTGATGATGGAAGTAGGTATGCCAGAAGAGGAATGGCTAGCGCGGGGAAGAAGGTAAGAGAAGCAAACCTGCCACTGCCGATTCGCGGGTCTTCGGATTCGCGAATTTCCTTTTTTGACAAACTTCCAAACAAAACCTACAATCGACTCATAATGGAAAAGAAAATTTATAATACTGTTATTGGTGCCATAATTAATGAAAAGCGCGAGATACTACTTTTGAAAAGACGAAAGGAGCCATTCGTTGGTATTTGGGCTATGCCAGGAGGCTCTATTGAATTTGGGGAACACTTGGAGGAGGCGCTAGAGCGTGAGATAAGGGAAGAAACAAATATTGATGTGAAATTTTTAAGTGTAAAGGGGCTGGTTCACGAGATTCTCTACAAGGACAAAACAAGCAAAAAACTAGGGCACTATCTTATTTGGGTTTGCGAATTAAAACCTCTACATTTTAATATAAAATCTTCTCGTGAAGGCCCATTGAAATGGTTTCCAATGAAAGATTTGGAGAGACATAGGGAAAATATTGCTCCGAGCGATTTTTTGATGATTAAAAAGTTCGTTTTTAAAAAAACTCCGAAAATCAAAGTTTATAAAGTAAAGATGTATAAAACTAAAGAAAGGTATAAAATCGAGAAGACAGATCTATGAAAAAGGAAAAGAAAATTGGGGTAGTCGTTGCACCATATATTATAAACGACAAAGGTGAGGTACTTTACTTCAAAAACGTTAAATGGAAAGGTCTGGTTCCGCCTGGTGGGCATGTGGATTATGGGGAGACTCTTGAGGAAGCACTAAAACGCGAAACTAAGGAGGAAACTGGTTTGGAGATCGAAATTATTAAATTACTTAATACCGGTGAAATGATTGAGCCTAAAGAGTTTTATGAACCGAGACATTTTGTTTATGTTCATTATTTATGTAAAATAAAGTCAGGTAAGATAAAGCTTGATGAGAAGGAATTGGTTGATTACGAGTGGTTGGACCCAAAGAAAGCACTGAAAAGAAAAGACGTTCTTGCCAAAGACAGTATAAGAAAGTTTATTGAGTATGGAAAAGAAAAAAGAAAGTAAGAAGAAACTGATAATTGTTCATGGTTGGGAAGGGTATCCAGAGGAAGGTTGGTTTCCGTGGCTAAAAACCGAAATGGAAAGACGAGACTGGAGTGTGCAGGTGCCAGCAATGCCAAACACTAATCAGCCAGAACAAACCAGGTGGGTGCCGTACCTAGTGACAATTGCCGGTGAAGTTGATAGGAATACGTTTTTGGTCGGGCATTCCTTAGGCTGCATAACTATTTTGCGATTTTTGGAAAGATTACCAATGAAATCATCTATTGGTGGGGTGGTATTGGTTGCGGGTTTTGACAACCCGTTAAAATATAAGGAACTAAAGAACTTTTTCCATGAACCAATACTTTGGAATGAGATAAAGAAGAAATGTAAAAGATTTGCGGCAGTTCATTCTGAAGATGATCCACACGTGCCCGTTGAAAACAGCGTTAGCTACAAGAAAAACTTAGGTTCCAAAACAATCGTGGTAAATGGGTTCCGCCATTTTAGCGGTAGTGATGGGGTAACAAACGTACTACCAATCCTCAAAGAACTTCTTGAAATTTCAAAATAAGGTTTTTACACACAGTAGGTCTGTTAAGGCAGTATATTTAGAGGGTTAACCGCGCCAGTTGCTTTATGAATCTCAAAGTGGAGATGGGGACCAGTAGTGACACCAGTAGTACCAACGCTACCAACTATGTTCCCAACATATACTTTTTGACCCCGCTTCACATTTATACTTGATAGGTGAGCATATCTGGATGTGAGGCCATCTTTGTGGCGAATTACGACTGCTTTTCCGAAGCCTCCATCCCAACCAGCGAAAGACACCTCACCAGCTGTAAATGAGCCTACTGGAGTATCATAGGCGGTTGGGAGGTCTATTCCTTGGTGGAGGTAAGAAAAGTCGGACGAGATATAAGTTTTTGGTACAGGCCAGACAAGTTTAGGAGCTTTACCGGCCGTAATTTCGGCTGAAATTTTTAAATCGGTAGGTTTGTCAATAGGAACGGCCGAAGTACCCGCAACTATAGTATTAGGTTGGTTCTTAGCGCCGATTGCGAGAAAGATGAGTAGCATTAAAACCGCTGTTCGAAACGCGATGCTAGGTGCCGCTTTCAGAATATTTTTCCATATGAAAAACAACTTAGCTAGGGAAATCAAAGCATCAAGAATTACTGCCTCAGGTGTAAACCAAACATTACGAGGCAGAGCTAAGGTTTGTTGGGTGTAGGCAGAAAGTTTTTCATTTCGCAGGGGCAGAGCGCGGGCCGGTAAAAAACCAGCCTGTACTCTTTTTTCCATAGACCCCGAGGAAATCTCGGGAAGAAAAAGAAAATCTCCCACTATTTTGGGAGACGCCGCGGATTTTAGCAGTTAATTGGGGCTTTGTCAAGTTGGGGCCGGAAAATTGGAGGCGACGACCGGAATTGCACCGGTGTGAACGGTTTTGCAGACCGCTGCCTGACTTCTCGGCCACGTCGCCAATTTAGCTTCAAGATTATATCATAGAAAGCCGAGAAATAAAATTACATGATGAGTATTGAAAATTGGTTGATAAAACAGGATTTTGTAAGAAGGTCGGAGGTAATAACCCTATAGCAGTTGACTTTCCACGGATCAAATCAAAATACTTTGTTAACGAATGCGACTTTACTAAATAGCGAATTTCTTTCATCGTTATACCACTTGATACAAAGACAAAATCGAATTGGGAGCGAACAAACGTGACAATTTCCTTTGCGTGGGGAAGCAGTTTTACCTTTGGATAGTAGTTAGTTTTTAGTATGGAACTAAAGGTTTGTTCAATAACCCTGTATTTATAGGTACTCAATTTCTTGTGAAAATGCCGCTCGTAAAGATATTCAAACTTATGCCTACGGGGAGTACCCTGCGTCTCCATCCAATAGTTGGCTGCTCCTTGCTTGTTTATGCCCCATTTATTTTGCACAAGAACACCGAAAGCCTGCGATTTTTGCCGCTCGATATTAATAATTGTCCCATCGTAATCAAAACAGAAAACTTTCATATAAGATAGATTTTAACATTTTTTGTGGGGGTGTTTAGGGTTTTTTAGCGTATTCGGAGGAGACCCAGCCGGATTTTGAGGGAAGTTTTATTTTGTACCAGTTGCCCTTCTCTTCAAGTAACTCGTATTTTTCTCCGGGTTTTACCTTGGTTACTACGTCATAACTTATCCCGGGGCCCTCGCGGACATTGAGTACCCCTGTGGGAGTGGCTAGTATTTGCACCTGCTTTTTGACTGCTGCTTTCTTCACCCCGACGTGCTGTTTAAATTCGTTTAGAGTCTGCTGAGCTTTAGTAGTTAGCATATTATCGTTTTTGTTTCCCAAATAACCTACTATTATTTGTTTTTTATTTTTAATTTTTGCCTCCAAAGCAGTCTTGTCTTTATAATATGTTTTTCCATTGGCATCTATCAAAACATCGAAATTAATTTTTACGTTTTCCTCAAAAAAGAAAACACCCTCGGCCCAAAAAGAAGATTCTGCGAATAACGATTCCAGATTGTTTGAAAGGTCGTAAACTAGCAGCTTGCCTTCCTCCAGTTTATTTATTTGACCAAAGGGATTTCGGGCAAGATAGACCTTAACTTCTAGCTTAAAGCCCGCTTCTACATTTATCTCTAGCTCGCGAGTAATAAAACCATCCGCGCTTATTTTTAGTTTATGGACTCCCTTATTAGATTTTAGAGATGTAGGAGATTTTCCAACCGACGTCCCGTCTAGCCAAACACTTGCTCCCTTGGGGCGAGTTACTACAGAAAGACCGTCGCCATCCTTGAAAGTTCGAATATCCCCAGATGAAAATTTTTCATTTGGGCCAAATTCGTAATTTACTGCTGTTAAGGCTTGGGAAGTAAGGGTAAGGGAAGTAGAAAAACTGACCTGTTTATTGAATGGTTCTGGAAGAGTACCTTCAAGTTTTAGGTTATAATCCCCAACCTGCATTTTTTCGCCCAAATAAGGCGTCTTACCAACCTTTTCTCCATTCAGAAAAACACTAGTTTCGATCTCGGGGGTGGTGATCTTGAGAAACGCGTCCGAGCCTTTAAAGTGGGGTAAAGCAAACTGCCACAGAATGGTTACCGTAGCAGTAGTTACCAGAATAAGTAGTAAAAATTTTAGCCCTCGCATGTATATTAACTCTACTTTTTGTAGATTGAACATTAAAATAGCACAGGAAGTTGGCAAACACAACACACTGTTTCTAAGTTTAGTCTTGCCCTCGCAGGCAGTTTATTGTTTAATAAGACTGTGAAGAGATTTTCGCTGCTCAAAAGTTTGGATAAAGTACTTTTGCCTTTCATATTACTTTTTTGGGCGCGCTACCTGGGCATCTTTATCACTGGTCTGATAGCCCCGATCGAATTTACTTTTAGCTGGAAGCTGACGTATGTTTCGCTCCCCTTTATTCAATTTTCACACGTGGCCGATCGCGTAACTGCAAATTCAATTTCTTGGATTTTAACGGGTGGCGTTTTAGCCGTTACATTTGGTTTCATTGCTTTCCGGAACCTTCATCTAAACGAAGACCAGCTTCATCCCAAGGTAGCTAGAAGCCTTCACCACAAAAAAATGGATCATTTCATCATAAATTCATATGAAGCGTTTCATCAAGGAATATCTTGGCTTGCGGTTGCTATGATTGCGTTCGCGCTCGCAGTCACGGATTTATGGTTTGGAGTTATTTCGACACTCGCTTTTGGTGTAGTAATTGCAGTGGCGGCTAGTTTAATGCTTCTTTTCGCCCTTTCCTTGGAGCAAGATACAAAGTTAGAGAGTAAAAAAGTAAAGGAATAGAAACACCATACCTACCCAAACCAAAACAGAGATTAGGAGAGGCCGGTCGCTAATTAGCACCTTTTCAGGAGAGTCCCCTTCGCTTTTTTCAAATATAAGGTAAAGATACCGAAAGACTCCGTAAACGACGACTGGGATTGTTGCCATGAGTAATTTTGGCGAAGATAATGTGCTAGGTAAGAGGCTGGTAAAAAACTCTTTTTGAGCCAGCTCCGGAGCATTAAAGGTGAAAAGGCTATAAGTAATCAACGTTGCGGTTGCCATCATGAAAACTAAGCCATCAAGTAAGATAATTGGGTAGGAAAGCAATGTTTTTCTGTGAGCAGGCGCTTGAACGCCGCCTAACAGGGTGAGTTCGCTTCTCCTCTTGCCTACTCCTAGAAAAAGAGCGAGCATCATGGTAGTCAAAATTAACCACGCAGAGAGCGGAGCGGCGACCACCACAGAACCGGCAAAAATCCTTAACATAAAAGCAAAAGCAATGATTAAAACGTCTAAAATAATAAAGTTCTTTAACCAAAAACTGTACAGAAACTGGATCGCCAAATAAGTCGTGATAATGAGGAATAAATAGTCGGATAGAATGTAAGAACCAAGGAGTGAAAATACAATTAGGATGATTGCTAGGAATTTCACGAGCTTTGGAGATAATCTTCCTGCCGCGATTGGGCGTAGTTTCTTTGAGAAGTGGAGGCAGTCGCTGGACCGATCTACTAAATCGTTGACCAGGTACATTGCCGAGGAGCTTGCGGAGAGGATTATAAAGGTGTAAAGAACAAGGTCAAATTTAGTTGTATCGAAGAGCTCCTGTGAAAAAAGGATTGCGGCAAAGACAACTAAGTTTTTTAGCCATTGGATTGGGCGAAGAGATATAAAAATATCAATTAAAGTGTTTTCAGGTTTTTGCCTTCTCAATTTTCCGCACGATCTGGGCAAGACTGATAAGGATAGCCAATATTACCATCCCAAGTACGGAAATTGCAAAAAAACGGCCCTTATGATCTAGAGTTAGTGCAA
>SDBT01002418.1_pt1 | contig 33012 bp, 58 predicted proteins | sample 2277101 | NCBI WGS metagenome assembly SDBT01 (sample SAMN10404973, study PRJNA504765) | marine sediment metagenome | isolation source: marine sediment core GS10_PC15, 103 cmbsf | place: Arctic Ocean: Southern Knipovich Ridge | collected 2010
TAAATATTTCGATTCAGCAATGTTTGATGAAGTAATTGATTCTATGGGATTTATTGAAATGATGAATCAATTATATAATTGCAAATTTATAGTATCTGATTCAGGTGGATTACAAAAAGAATCACCCTTTTATGGCAAAAAATGTTTGGTAATTCGTGGAGAAACAGGAAATGAGGAGACTATAAATGCCGGTTATGCATCTATATGTACCTTTGGAGATGATGATATAGCTTTTTTAAAGGAACCTGTTAAAGAAGATCGTAATTTTTTTATTGAAAAAAAAATGCCTTCCGAGATAATAATTCAAAAAATGCTTAAATTATGAAATCTGATCAATTATATAATTGCAAATACATTAATACAAATGGAAATTATATTCATGAAACAGCTATTATAGGTAAGAATGTGGAGATAGGTACGGGCAATGTTATCATGCCTTATGCTGTAATAGGAGAAACAGGATTTATTAGAGAATCAGAAAAGCATGAAGGTAAAGTTATTATAGGTGATAATAATAAAATAGGTTGCCATACTGCTATAATGACCGGTGAAAAGGGTTCTACAAGGATAGGTAACAATAATTTGATTATGAATTATGCTAATATTGGACATGATGTTCATATTGGAAATCAATGTGAGGTAGGTGCGGGTGTTATTGTCGCTGGTTTTGCACAAGTACATGATGAAGTAAAGATTAAAAATGGTGCTTTAATACGTAACAGAATACAAATATCCCGTCAAGCTTTAATTGGTATGGGTGCTGTGGTAATAAACGATGTTAAGGAACACCAAACAGTTTTAGGAAACCCTGCAAGATGCGCCTAGCTGCTTTATATAGCTGTTTTAATGGACTTGAATTACTTGAAGGTTCAATTGAACAAATATATCCACACGTAGATGATATTATCCTTTGTTATCAAACAATAAGCAATAAAGGAGAAGAATATTTAAAAGTTGAATCATTTATTAAAGGATTCCAAGGTGATTGTAAAGTTCGCATATTAAAATTTGAGCCTAATCTTAGTCTTAGTACTAAAGAAAATGAAAAGGCAAAACTACAAATGCGTATTGATTATGCTAAAAAAATAGGGTGTACTCATTTCTTTTCTAGTGCTGAAGACCATTATTATAAGCCACGTGAATTTGAACAAGCTAAAAAAATGGTTATCAACAGCGATAACGATGTTACTTTTACTGCTATGTATACTTATTATAAATATGCTACATGGCAATTAGATCCTATTGAAGATTACTATATGCCTTTTATTTGTAAGTTATATCCAAATACAAAGGTGCAGCACAATCCAAATTATCCACTTAGAGTAGATCCTTCTATCCAGATAAATACGTGTGATAGTTGGTACCTATTTGATCAAAGTAAAATAATGTTACATCATTATTCTATGGTTCGTAATGATGTTGCAAGTAAATTTAGAAATGCAGGTGCATCTATGAGATGGAAACCAGGTTCAGTAGAAAGGTTTAAAGATCAATATGACAATTACAATATACAAGATAATCCAGGTGTAGATTATTTTGGTGGTCGAAAAATAATAATAAAAGAAGATTGGGCAGGAATAGATTAAATTTTTGTGGACAAATAAGGGACTTTTTTTTGTATATATGTTTAAAAATTCCTTCTTTGTTCATCTTATCATACTAAATAATCAAACATGAGTGTTGCTGTTGCTACAGAAAGAGTTTCTAGAATCGTAGGATATAAAATCGTTAAAGGACAATTTAATGAAGTAAGTCCTAACCTACCACAAAGAATAGCTTTATTTGGTGAAGCAAACTCTGATAACCAAGGAACTCTTGATTTAACTCCAAAAGAAATAACATCAGCACAAGAAGCTGGTACTTTGTATGGATTTGGTTCTCCAATTTATACAATGATGAGAATTTTAAGACCGTTATCTGGTACAGGTATTGGTGGAATTCCTGTAATTGTATATCCACAAGCTCAAGCAGGTGGTGCTACTAAAAAGATATTGACTATTACTCCTACAGGAGTATCAACTGCAAATGGAGTACATACAGTTATAATAGCTGGTAGAGGTGGACTTGATGGAGTGGCTTATGATATTAATATTGTAAAAGATGATACTACTGCTGATATAACTGCTAAAATTGAAGATGCTATCAATGCTGTTTTAGGTGCTCCAGTAGATGCAGCATCAACCGATTATGAAGCTACATTAAGTACAAAATGGAATGGACTTACAGCTAATGACTTAACTGTAACAGTTGATACCAATGATGTAGAATTAGGAATTACTTATAGTGTAGTAGTAACTCAATCAGGTAGCGCAACACCAAGTGTTCAGGCTGCTCTTGATTTATTTGCTGATAATTGGAATACAATTGTAGTTAATTCTTATGGTACCGTAACATCTGTAATGGATGCCTTAGAAGGCTTTAATGGAATTCCTGATCCTAATGCTCCAACCGGACGTTTTGCAGGGATTGTATTTAAACCTTTCATTGCTCTTACAGGATCAGTATCAGCTGATACTTCAGCTATAACTGATACAAGGAAATTAGATGTTACTATAGCTATTTGTCCTGCACCTAATAGTCCTGCATTCCCATTTGAAGCAGCAGCAAATATGGCATTGTTATTTGGTAGAATTTCACAAGATGCACCGCATTTAGATGTAGCTGGTCAATTTTATGCAGATATGCCAATCCCAGCTGATGAAGTTATAGGTGTTCAATTTGATTATAATGAACGTGATAGGATAGTTAAAAAAGGAAGTTCTACAGCAATATTAATTGCAGGAAAATATCAAATACAAGATTTTGTTACTACTTATCATCCTGATGGTGAAAATCCACCTCAATTTAGATTCAGTAGAAATCTAATGCTTGACTTTAATGTAAGATTTGGATATTTCTTACTTGAAGAAATTAATGTAGTAGATCATGTAATTGCAAATGATGATGATACAGTAACTGCTTCTAAAGTAATTAAACCTAAGATTTGGAAGCAAATAATTGATCAATTTGCTACTGATTTAGCACTTAGGGCATTAATTGTTGATCCTATATTTATGCAAAAATCAATAGTTGTAGCTCTTAGTACTAGTAACCCTGATAGATTAGAAACTAAATTTAGTTATAAGAGAAGTGGAGTAGCAAGAATTTCAAGTACAGTTGCAGAAGCTGGATTTAATTTCGGAACTAATTAAACAATAAAAAAATGGCAGTAGGCGGTGATATTTTAGAAGTAACTTACAACCATCCAACATTAGGAACTGGTATTTTTAGACCAAAATCCAATGAGGATAATACCTATGATCAAGGTGGTATTAGAACTAATGATGATTCTAATATGGTTGATGGAGGTGGAACAGCTATAAATCAAAAGAATAGAGTGAGGGGATTTTTTGAAGTAGTTATATCTAATGATATAAATACTAATGAAGAACTTGACCAGGTAAATGCATTAGCAGCTGATCCAGTAGAAGCAGATTGGACTTTCTCACTAATTAATGGTGCTGTTTTTGGTGGTGCTGGAACTCCAGTAGGAGATATCCAAGGTAATGTCAATCAAGCAACTTTCACACTTAAAGTATCTGGATCACAATTCAAGAAAATTGTAGGATAATATGGCAGAAGAAAAACCAGTAGTTAAACAGTTATCACAACCAATTTCTATAGATGTTGCTGAAAAAGACACAAATAAATGGTTGGATGCCAAACGTGTTTCTTCAAGTAATAGAGAAGTACATAAAGATCACGTTGAAGTAATTACTGATGCTATTGTAGATGGTATTCTTACCTTAAAAGAGGACAATTCTTTTTCTCATAAACTTCTCTTTCCAATTGAAGGAGATAGTTCATTAGATACCCTAGATTATAAGTCTAGATTAAAAATATCTACAGTTCACTCACATCTAAAAGGTGTTAAAGGCGGTGATGCTGATGGTCGTATATTAGCATATGTTTCAGCTCTTACCAGCAAACCAGCTGGTGTAATTAGGGCATTAGATACCCAAGATTATTCTATATCACAAGCAATTGTGGTTTTTTTTCTATAGACATTGATAATTTGGAGGTTATGGTGAAATCAGTAATTCGAGTTCATCATTATCCACCTAGTGTTATAGATGAATTATTCCTTGATGAAAAGGATCATCATGGATTGGAATGGTTATATAATGATATACTTGATGAACAAAATGAATTAAAGAAAAAATAAATAATGGCATCTTTTACAATACCATCTATATTTAAAGCTATTGATAAACTTACAGCACCAGTTAAAAAAATGCAAAATTCCATAGCGATTTTTGGCAGGAAAAGTGAAGCATCAATTGCACGTATTGAACGAAAATTTAGACAAATACAAAAAGGTGCAGCGAAGGTTGCACGTAAAACTGCAATACTTGGATTAGCTATTGCTGCACCTCTAGCTATTGCTACAAAGATGGCTATTGACTTTGAAAAACAAATGTCAAATGTTGCAACTTTAGTAGATACTAATACGGAAAGTATGAGTGCAATGAGTGCAGCTGTATTAGATACAGCCACCCGTGTGCCTGTTGCCATAGAAGATTTAACAGCTGGTCTATTTGATGTCCGTTCAGCCGGTATTTCTGCAGCTGATGCAATGAATGTATTAGAGGTATCTGCTAAATTATCAATATCTGGATTATCATCTACTGCAGAGGCTACAAATATTATGACTTCAGCTATGAATACCTTTGCCTCAGAAGGATTGACAGCTGGACAAATAGCTGATATATTATTTAAAACAACTGCTGCTGGTAAGAATACTATTTCTCAATTAGCCCAAGCTTTTGGTGCAACAGCATCAATCATTCAATCTGCAGGAGTATCACTTGCTGATTTTTCAGCAGCTACAGCTGCTTTAACTAAGGGAGGTACGCCAGCTGCACAAGCACAAACCCAAATACGTGCTGCTGTAGTTGCATTACAAAAGCCTACAGCAGATATGGAGAAAATTTTCAAGCGAATAGGTGTAACCACAGAAAAAGAATTAATTGGAAAATTTGGTAGCCTTGGAGCATCATTTAAAATAATAAATAAGACTGCTGGTGAGATGGGTATTAATACAGCTAAAGCATGGAGTAGTGTTGAAGCTGGTGCAGCAGTAACTTCAATTGTTGGAGCTGCTGCTGAAGACTATATTGATACCTTAGATAAGATGGTAAATGGTGGTAATGCTGTAACAGACGCATTTGAAAAGCAACTAGGTACGGCTGCAGCACAAGCTCAATTAGCCAAAAATAATATGGCAGCTTTTTCTATTACCGTAGGTACTGTATTAATTCCTGTTGTAAACGATCTTATAAAACAAATCATTCCAATAATAAAAAGATTTTCTGAGTGGGCTAAAAATAATCCAGGTACACTTTCTACTATTGTAAAAGTAGCTGCTGGTATTGCTGCACTTTCATTTGTTGTTTCTGGTTTATCAACAATTGTATCTATAGCTAGTGTAGTTATGGCTTCATTTGGAACTATAGCAGCTATTGCAACTGCACCTATAACATTAATTATATTGGCTGTTGCTGCTTTAATAGCATTGATTACGATTATTATTAGAAAATGGGATACTTGGGGTGCTGCACTTAGTTTATTATTGGGTCCACTTGGATTTGTTATTAGTCTTATACAATCATTTAGGCGTAATTGGGACATGATTAAGAATGCCTTTAAAACTGAAGGTATAATAGGAGGATTAAAAGCAATAGGTGCAACTATATTAGATGCTGTACTAATGCCATTACAGCAGGTATTTGAACTACTATCTAATATTCCAGGGTTTTCTTTTGCTGCAGAATTAGCAGAAGATATTGAAAAATTTAGAGGTAAAATAGGTGTCAATATTGAAAGGGAAGTAGTAAATCCAGAAGCAGGAAAACAGGAAGCATTAGCAAATACTATAGAACGTACTAATAATGCAAAAGTAGATATTAACGTAAACGATCCTACTGGTCGTGCAGAAGTTCAGAATGATCAAGATTTTGTTAAAATTGCACAAACTTCTACATTAAACTTTGGAACGTAATGGACCTGTTAGTTATAGAATCGGGTGGAAACGGGGGTGATTTGGTGAAAACCAATAAGGATTTGGTAACTATTGAAGGTTTTCAAAATATGGTTTACATTGCCTTATTTGGAGGCAATACAGAAGCTTCAACACCTATAGAAAGAGTTGATAATGAATTATCTTTTGATTATTGGGGCAATACGTTATTACATCCAAATGAACCACAAGCTCAATTCAATTCTTTAACGGAAAGGACATTAACCGAAACAGCTTTAAATAGTTCAGGAAGGATAAAAATAGAAGAAGCAATAGAATCTGATCTTGCTTTTATGGAAGCATTTGCTACAGTTACAGTATCAACTTCTATAGTAAGTACTGATAGAATTGAAATAACAATAAGATTACAGGAACCTGATAATTTAGAAGATAAATCCTTTATATTTATATGGGATGCTACTGAGCAGGAACTAACAATAGTGACATCATGATAAAAATACCTACACTTAAAGAATTATTTAATGATATTCTAGCTGATCTTGAATCGGAATTAACAGTAACAATACCACTAATTGGACCTATATTTTTACGTGCATTAGCTGGTGTTCAAGCTGGAAAGCTTAAATTATTTTATTTGACTCTTGGGCAGGTTCAGAAAAATATATTTGTTGATACAGCTGATCCTGAAAATACGGGTGGGACTTTAGAAAGATTTGGAAGAATAAAATTAAATAGAAATCCATTTCCTGCTACTGCTGGACAATATGATATAGATGTGACCGGAACTATAGGAGCAATTATTCCAGCCGGTACCACTTTTAAAAGTGATGATGATGCATTAAGTCCAGGTAAGTTATATAGACTAGATGCAGAATTTCAATTATTAACAAGTCCGGATACCATTAGAGTTAGAGCTTTAGAATCTGGTATAGATAGTAAATTAGCTATTAATGATACATTGACTGCTACTGCTCCTATTGCTACTGTTGATCAGGTAGCTACAGTATCTGCTGAATTTATAGCACCATTAGCAGCTGAAGATATAGAAGAATATAGACAATCAGCAATTGATTCTTTTAGACTTGAACCACAAGGTGGTGCAGCTGCTGATTATAGATTATGGTCTGCTGATGCACAAGGTGTAAGGCTTGTTTATCCATTTGCAACAGATGGAGCATCTAATGAAATTGATATACATGTAGAAGCTAATTTTGTTGATTCAACTGATGGTAAAGGAACACCTTCACAAGCTATATTAGATGCTGTTGAAGAAGTAGTTGAATTTAACCCTGATGATACTAAACCACTTAATGAAAGAGGTAGAAGGCCATTAGGAGTATTTGATATTCATTTCTTAGCAGTAACTATTGCAGAAGTAGATATTGATATTGCTGGTTTAACTGCAACAGCAGCAGAAAAAACGGCTATCCAAAATGCATTAACAGCTTTAATATTTGATATACGTCCATTTGTTGCAGCTGCTGATATTTTAGCAAATAAAAATGATATTCTTGATACTAATAGAATTATAGCAACAATATTATCTATCAAACCAGGTGCAACATTCGGTACTGTAACACTAGAAGTAAATAGTGTTACTGTTAATTCATTTACTTTTGAAGATGGAAATATACCAAGTTTAGAAAGCGTAACATTTAGTGCATAATGTCATTACTAGGTAAAATAAGATCATTAACTAAATCTCTATATCCTACGGGTAGGGTGTTTCGACAAAAAATAGGTAGTATAATTGATGAATTAAACAAAGGACTTTCATTAAGTGAATTACAAGCATTAGAAGATGGTTTGTCTACATTAGATAGTGCGTTACCTGATAATGATAATTTCACTTCAGATGATGCAACAGATTGGGAAAGAAGATTAGGTTTAATAACAAATCTAGCAGTTCCATTAGAAGATAGGAAACAAGGTATAATCAGGAAAATGAATCATCCAGGTGAACTTGCTGCTAGACAGCATCACCTATATATTCAAACTCAAGTACAATTAGCAGGATTTAATGTTTTTCTACATGAAAATATATTTGATCCGTATCCTTATGGAGATCCAGTAACTGATACAGCTTTTAATGTAGCTGTACTAGCTAATGATGATTTAATTGCGGTTCATGGTGGTTTTGAACATGGTGAATTAGAACATGGACAAATAGGAGAAGATGGAGTTGCATTATTAGTTAATCATATTGATGAAGCAAAAGATCAATCATTTGATATAGGTGCCAATTTAAGGAGTACGTTTTTTGTTGGAGGGTTAGAAGTAGGTCAATTTGCGGATGTTGATATAGAAAGAAAAGATGAATTTAGACAATTGATTTTAAGATTAAAACCTACTCAAACTGTAGGTTATTTATTTATAAATTATATTTAACTTTAAATAAAAAAATATTATGGCTCGAATATTAGCAAATAAAGAAAATGTTGAAGCACCAAGTCCTGCTTTCCCTTTTGCAAGAATCAAGGATAAAATACCTTCTGTTAGTGCAGGTACACCAGTAAATGAATCACTTTATGGTGATATGAATCAATATTTTGAGAAACAAAGTAACTTAGTAAATAAGACACTCAATGATAAAGCAGAAAGTCAATTAGATGGTTTTGAATGGATAGATGCTTTACTGGAACTGGTTATAAAAAGAATAAATACACAGTTTAAATCTGAATCAGCAGCAGAAGCCAATTCGTGGACATCTGTTACATTTGGTAATGGCTTGTATGTAGCTGTTTCAGCTGGTGGTACAAATCGAGTCCAGACTTCACCTGATGGGATTGTCTGGACAGCCAGATCAGAAGCAGAAGCTAATGCCTGGCAATCTGTGACGTTTGGTAATAATTTATTTGTAGCTGTTTCAAGTGGTGGAACAAACCGAGTAATGACTTCTCCTGATGGCATTACCTGGACAGCCAGATCAGCAGCAGAAGCTAATACTTGGCAATCTGTGACGTTTGGTAATGGCTTGTATGTAGCTGTTTCAAATACTGGTACAAATCAAGTCCAGACTTCACCTGATGGGATTGTCTGGACAGCTAGATCAGAAGCAGAAGCTAACATATGGGAAGATGTTACGTTTGGTAATAATTTATTTGTAGCTGTTTCAAATGGTGGTACAAATCGAGTCCAGACTTCACCTGATGGCATTATCTGGACATCCAGATCAGCAGCAGAAGCTAATCAATGGAAAGCTGTTACATTTGGTAATGGTGTATATATTGCTATTTCAGTTGATGGTACAAATCGAGTCCAGACTTCACCTGATGGCATTACCTGGACAGCCAAAGCAGCAGCAGAAGCCAATACATGGCAGACTATTATACATGGAAACGGATTATTTGTGGCTCTTTCAGCTAGTGGAACAAATCGAGTAATGACTTCATCTAATGGAGAAGTATGGGTATCTAGATTAGCATCAGAGGACAATGCGTGGGGATCTATTACATATGGAAGCGGTCAATATATTGCTGTTTCAGGTGGTGGAACAAATAGAGTAATGAGGGCTATATAATGGCTAATACAATTGACATAAATAATGATGCGGTTGTAGCATTCACTAATAAGCTAGAGAAGCTTCATAGGAGTGCGTTACCGGTTGCTATACGTAGTACATTAAATAGTGCTGCTTTTGATGTTAAGCAAAATACAATGCCTAAAAGTGCTGAAAGAAAATTCATAAACAGAAGTCGTAATTTTTTTAAGGCTAATAGTCGTGTTGAAATGGCTAAAGGATTTGATGTAGATAAAATGGAAGCAACTGTTGGATTTGTCACAGCAAAACTTAGAGGTAGTAATCAAGCAGTAGAAGATTTAGAAGAACAGGAACATGGAGGTTTTATTAGGGGTAGATCCTTTATTCCTATGGATACTGCAAGAGGTGGAAGTAAAACCAAAGCAGTTAGACCTGGTAATAGATTAAGTAAGATTACGAATATCATTAATGCCAAAAAACAAAAAGGTAAAACTAAACAACAACAATTTGTACAAGCAGTTTTAAAAGCTGGTAAAGGTGGGCATGTATTAAGTAATTTTAATCCTGTAATATTATATAAAATAACAAGTATCTCAAAGCGTGGAAATCAAATGATTATTAAGAAAATACCATTGTATTCTTTTAAAAAAGGTAGAGGGGTAAAGATAAAAGGAACAGGATTTATGAAATCAGCTACATTAGAAAGTGGTAAAAAACTAAATGATTTTTTTATTAAAGAAGCAAATAGACAAATAGAAAGGTTAAGATAATGGGCTGGCAAGAGCAAATAGATAGTGATTTTGTTATTACAACTGGTGATGGTAAAGTATTTATACCTGAATGGATGAATGCTACTAAAGGTAATGATTTTCAAATTGCTGAATTTGATTTTCCTGATCAACCAGGTACTTTAGTAAGAAGAAGCCAACCAAAAGGAAGACGTTTTAATATTGAAATATTTTTTCAAGGTGATGATAATTTAGATAAAGCTAGAGATTTTGAAATATCTGCAAGAGATCCTAGAGCATGGACAATATTACATCCACTATATGGAACATTAATAGTTCAACCTTTAGGATTAGGATTTGATGATACTAAACATAATGTAACAAAAATTATAAGTACTGTTATAGAAACGATTGTAGAAGATAATCCACAAGCTACTATTGATCCTATTGATAAAATAAATGCAGATAAAGAAGAATTAGATGTTGTGGTTGAAGAATCATTTGCAACCGATGTCATACCATCTACAACAGATATAACAACCATGACTACTAGTTCAAATACTTTATTTCAAGCTGGTAAAGTATTGGCAGGAGATGCAGCAGAAGAATACTTTAATTTATTCAATGATGCTAATAGTGCAATATTAGATGCTACAGCAGAACCATTATTAGCTATAAGGTCTATGAATGCATTGATAAGCGCACCTGGTTTATTTAATACATCAGTTAAAAGTAGAATAGCTTTATTGACTGATCAATTTAATAGGCTTAGTGTTTCGATTGGTACCATTATAGAAGCATCTAAGAAAAAGATTTATGAAAGTAATGCTGGTGTTATAATATCAACTATGGCTCTTACTGTAGCGAATCCAATAGAAGGTGATTTTGCAAATAGACCAGAAGTAATATCAAGAATTGATGAAATACTAGCAGTATACAATGCTTATATAGTTAACTTGGATCAGTTACAAACTGATGATGGTGGTAATCCGGATAGCTTTATTCCAGACCATACATCACTTATTGGATTAGAAGATATTATCAATTTTGCTGTGTCTAATTTGTTTGATATAGCTTTAAATACAAGTCAGGAACGTATTATAATTGTTGAAAAAGATAGTAATGTTATCCTACTTACTCATAGGATTTATGGTTTAGATCCTGATGATTCTTTTATAGATCAACTCATTGACAATAATAATATAGGCATAAATGAGTTAATTCAAATAAAAAAGAATCGTAGGATAAAGTACTATATATGATTATAAGGGTTAAAAATAGAAAGTATGATTTCTTCAATGGCCTTAGTGTTAATCTAAAATATGATGCTATTGCATCAACCTTTTCTTTTAAGGCTGAATTTAATCCTAAAAATGAAGATCAAGTAGAATTATTACATGTTGGACATTTCCATACTGCTATAATAGAAGATGATGGTGATGTATTAATTACCGGCCCCATATTAAGTAATACCTTTACTACATCTAAAGTAGTGCATTTAGTAGGAATTGGAGGTTATTCACTTACTGGTGTATTAGAAGATTGTAACATACCGATATCATTATATCCTTTACAATCTGATGGATTAAATTTACTTCAAATAGCTCAAAAATTAGTTGAACCATTTAAGTTAAAAATAGTAGTTGATCCAGTTGTTAGTGCTTTAGTTAAAAAAGTATATACAAATACAACTGCAGGAGAACAACAAACTATTAAACAATATTTAACAGAATTAGCATCACAAAGAAATATTATTTTATCTCATACAAGAAAAGGAGAATTATTATTTACCAAGGCTAAAACTAATCAATCACCCATTATTAGAATACAACCAGGTGGACATAAGTTTAGTAAAATGACTATGGGTTTTAATGGTCAAGCTATGCATTCTGATATTACTGTACAAAGACAAGCTGATTCTGATGGAGGTAGTGCATCTGAAGCTACTATTAAAAATCCATTTGTTCCATTTGTTTTTAGATCAAAGGTTGTTTCACAAAGTTCTGGTGATGATAATGATGTAAATCAAGCAGCTAGAAATGCATTATCTGCTGAATTAAAGAACTTAACATTAACAATAGAATTAGATAGTTTTAGAGTTGATGGTAATCTTATAGAACCTAATAATATTGTGAGTGTTATTAATCCTAACCTAATGATTTTTAAAAAAACAAATTTCTTTATTGAAGAAGTGACATTCACAGGAGATCCAAAAAGAGAAGTATCAACATTGAAGTGTGTATTACCATCTGTTTATGATGATTCTACACCAGTAAATATATTTGAATGATTAGCCTAGTAAAAACATTAAGCACTAGTATTGATAAATTAAATCGTAGGGTAGTAAAGTTTTTGAGGCTTGGTAGGAAGGATATTCAAACTTCTTTAGAAGCATCACCATATGGTGTAGATAGTAATCCTATTAAAGATATGATTGCTATATATCAACAAACAGGCGAAAAGGGAAAGACAATAATTGTAGGATATATTAATAAAAATCAGCAAGCAGAACCAGGTGAGTATAGATTATTTTCAACTAATGCTGCTGGAGATGAACAGACATTCATATGGCTTAGAGCTGATGGTACTATTGAAGTTAATGGTGATTCAGATAATATGGTTCGTTTTTCTGAATTGGAAAGTGGATATAATGAATTAAAATCTGACTTTAATAGCCACATAATAAATTGGAATGCTTTTGCAGCTGCTTATGTTCCAGGTGGCCCTACTCCTGTAGGATTACCGCCAACTGCAACTACTTCTAGTTCTTCAGCAGCAAGTATATCAGGAGCCAAAATTGATGAAATAAAAACATCATGACATTAATAAAGATCATAGGTAGATTAATAAAAGCACTTTTCCGTGTACTTTTTTACTATGTAAAAGAAAAAATCTTTAAATTACTTCCAAAAAGTAATTAGACATGACAGTTATTTACGACAAAGCATCAATATTTATTCAAGAGGCAACATGTTTAAAAGATAAGATAGCTAGAATAGACCTTATTATTATATCATTAGAAGATAATGCTTTAAAAGCAGCTGATAATGATAATATTCAAGAATATGAACTCAATGATGGACAAGTAAAGATAAGAACTGAATATCGTGGTACTGATGCTGTACTTAAATCTATTATGGATTTTGAGAAATTAAGGCAAATGTATGTTAATAGATTAAATGGAAGGATTATAAGAGCAGTAGATAGCAAAAACCTTACAGGTAGAAGACATGGCAGAGTCTAAAATACGTCAACTTTGGAATAATATACGTTTTGCAGGAAAACTTGTAACAAAGGGTCCAACAGCATTTCATGATGCATTTGGAACTAGTGGAGATTTACATGGTCATAGTGGTGTCCATAGGCACTTATTTACTTTCTCTTATGATGGTGAAAAAAATGTAGGTGAGATAGGTCCACCAAAAAACTATAGACCGGATTTTCAAATATTAAGAATTCGCAGTTGGCAATCATATCTTGAAAATGAAGTTTCTCAAACTATAGTTAAGAAATTTGCATTATGGGTGGTTGGTACTGGTTTAAAATTACAGGCTGAACCATCAGCAAAAGTATTAGAATCTGAAAATATAAATCTTAATACAGAAGATTTTAATGATACTGTTGAAGCAAGATTTAATCTTTTTGCTAATTCAAAAACTTCTGATTATTCACAAACAGGAACACTTCACCAAAAAGCAAAAGAAGCTTTTATTAATGCTATAGTAGGTGGTGATGTATTAGTAGTATTAAGATTTGATGGTAGAATGACTTGCCAATTGATAGATGGAGCACATATATTAACTCCATTTATAGGACATTCATTTATTCAGGAGGCTAAAACTAAAGGAAACAGAATTATTGATGGTGTTGAAATAGATGAAAAAGGAATACAGGTTGCATTTTATGTTCTAAAATCATTTAATAAATTTGAACGAATACCAGTTAAAGGAGATAGCAATCATTTAACATTTGCTTTTTTAGTTTACGGACTTAGATACAGAATAGATTTTCAGCGTGGTATGCCTTTAATATCAGTTGTGTTAGAGACATTAAAGAAGATGGAAAGGTATAAAGAAGCTGTAGTAGGTAGTGCTGAAGAAAGAGCTAAAATCATTTATGCTATAGAACATAGTAGAGATTCTACAGGTGAAAATCCTATGTTAAGTAATATGGTTAAAGCTTTTGATCATGATGGACATACAGGTGAAGACTTACCTAAAGATGATGCAAATAATGTATTAGCAAATACTATGGCTGCTACAACTAATAAGCAAATATTTAATTTGCCTATTGGTGCAGCACTGAAAGCACTAGAAAGTAAAACTGAATTACAGTTTAAAGATTTCTATGGAGTTAATGTAGATTTAATAGCAGCAGCTTTAGAGATACCACCAGAAGTAGCTATGTCTAAATATGATAGTAATTTTTCTGCTAGTAGAGCAGCTTTAAAAGATTGGGAACATACATTGAATGTAACCAGGAAAGATTTTTCTTTAACATTTTATCAAAATATATATAACTTTTGGTTGGAAATTCAGATACTACAAAATAAAGTATCAGCACCTGGTTATTTAAAAGCAGTTCAAGATAATAATTTGGATGTATTGGAATCGTATAGACATGCTAGATTTGTTGGTGCATCTGTTCCGCATATAGATCCAGAAAAAGAAGTTAAAGCAGAAAGATTAAAGATGGGAGATTCAGCAAAAGATATTCCATTAACAACAGCAGAAGCTGCAACTGAAAGACTTAATGGAGGTGATGTAGAATCTAATATGGAACAATATTCTAAAGAACTTGCAACATCAAAAAAACTAGAGATAGTGAGTCCAGAATCTACACCCGAACCAATACCACCACCTCCAGAAGATTAATCTTCTTTTAATGGATCTTTATAATGAGGTGGATAACTATCAATAATATCTGGTAGTTTAGAACGTAATATAGAACTTATTGTTTCACCGCTATGATCTCTTATGTTTTCTAAATCTATTCTTATTTGTTTAGGGACGTTTCTTATTCTTATTTCACTTCTATTGTTATTATATTTTTTAGAACTCATATAAAAGATTTGATACAATAATAATCTTTTTTGTGGACAAAGAAGGGACTTTTTTTTGCACATATGTTTAAAACTTGCTTCTTTGTTCTTATATGGCAAAAGAAGTATTAGTATACGGACAAATTTTTGAATTCACAGCAGCTAATGCTATTCGAGAAATAGAAGAAGCTAAAGGTGAAGATTTGACAATGCGGATTAATACTGATGGTGGAAGTCCAGAAGATGGATGGGGATTAGTTGCTAAATTTGGAGAATTTGAAGGAAAAAAGATAATTAAAATAGATGGTAAAGCGCATTCATTTGGTGCTTTTTTCCCTGTTTATGCTGATAAGGCAACAGCTTTAGATGTTTCTACATTCTTAATTCATAGAGCTGGCTTTCCAAGCGTTCTAGAACAAGATCCTGTTTTCATGAATAAAACAAGGGTAGATCAATTAAATAACATCAATACGAAATTAAGAACTGCTTTAGAAGCTAAAATTGATGTTGATAAATTTCAAAAGATAACAGGTCTTAGCATTGATGATATATTTTCAATGGAAGGTAGAGCAGAAGCACTTTTAACAGCAAAAGAAGCTAAAGAAATCGGATTGATTGATGAAGTAACAATTATTACACCTAAACAAAGTGTAGAAATTCAGGCTTCTATGTATAAGATAGCAGCTCAAGGATCTGGAGTAGAACCTAAAAAACAAGCCCCAGCTAGTAAAAAACACAAAGAAAAACCAAAAAGTAATTCAAACAATAATTCAAATTATAAAGATATGAGTATCGAAGCTTTAAAATCAGAAAATCCAGACATGTACAAAGAAATTCTTGAGAAAGGTAGAGCAGCTGAAGAAGATAGAATAGGTGCATGGATGGCATTTGAAAGTGTAGATCCTGAAGCTGTAGCTAAAGGTATTAAGAGTGGTGAAGTTGTATCTGCAAAAACTATGGCAGAATTTGCAGCAAAGGCAATGAGTCCTGAAGCATTGAATAAACTTAAAAAAGAGAGCACTGGTGATATTAAAACTGATGAACCAACTGAAGAAGAAAAAACAGAAAAGGAAAAGGAAATAACAGCATTTGCAAATGATGTTAAAAAAGATTTAGGAATAGAAATACCAGAAATAAAATAATTCAAATTTAAAATTTAAACGATGAGTACTCAAACTGAACAACTTAATACTGGACAACAATCAATTACTGAAACAGATGTTGCAAAAATATTTGTTTGGAATAACAGATTTGAAAAGGAAGAAGTCAATAATTCAGGATACGTTGTTTTAGTATTAAAAGCTGGTACTGTTATGGGGCGTATTACAGCAACTGGCAAAATTAAAGCTTTAGAATCTGATGCTGCTGATGGTAGTGAAATACCTGTAGGTATACTTAATAAAGATATAACCATTTCAGCAGGTGATACTGTAAATGTGAATATTTGTGTAGCAGGAGATGTAGTAGAAGATAAGATTGTATTGACCAAAGTAGGTGATACACTTGAAACTACTATTTCAAGTCGAAGATTAAAAGATAGAATTGGAGCTGATACAGTAGGAGTTAAATTAGTAGCTAGTACTGAACATTCAGATTTTGATAACAAATAAAAAATTATTAACTAAGAATAAATATTAATATTATGTCAACAATCTCAACTACAGATGCAAGAGGTCTTATAACAAAAATGCTTGTAGACGTTTATAAAGAACGAACTGCACCAACCGCATTTTTAAGATCCTTTTTTCCAGCAAAGGAAAGTGCTACTAAATCATTATCTATTGAAGTTCAAAGGGGGACTGAAAAGGTAGCAGTTGATGTTGAAAGAGGTACAGAGGGTAATAGGAATACATTTTCTCGAACATCTGAGAAAATATTTATTCCACCTTATTACAGGGAATATCTTGATGCAACTGATTTAGATTTATATGATATGTTGTTTAGTATGCCTAATGTTGATTCAGCTATATTTTCTCAATTTATGGATCAATTGGCTGATAAATTACGTCTACTTCAAGATATCATTGAACGTGCGTATGAAGTACAAGCTTCTGAGGTATTAGAAACAGGAATTGTTACATTAGAAGAAGGGATTAATATTGATTTCAAAAGGAAAGCTGCTTCTTTAGTTGACAAAGGAGCTGGTAATTATTGGGCAACTGGTACTGTTGATCCGTATGATGATTTAGAAACAGGGGCAAATTTCATTAGAAAGGTTGGAAAAGCTTCAGGAGATATCTTTAATGTGTTAATGGGATCTGAAGCTTTAGCAGACTTTTTGAATAATACTAAAGTAAAAGAAAGGGCTGATATTAGAAACTTCATGTTAGATGAAGTATTAATGCCACAACGTACTTCAAGTGGTGCTTCTCCACATGGTGTAGTTTCTGCAGGTTCTTATCGCTTTAGAATTTGGACTTACGCACAATTTTTTGATACTAAAGCTGGCGTATCTACAGCTTATCTTAATCCTAAGAAGATTGTTATATTGCCTGAAGCACCAAGATTTGTTATGGGATTTGCAGCTGTACCACAGTTGTTAACAATGGGTCAAGGCGTAAGGAAAGGTGCCTTTATCTTTGGTGATTATATTGATGAAAGAAATTCTAAGCATGTATTTGATATTAAATCTGCAGGGGTAGCAATACCAGTAGCAGTTGATACAGTGCATACAACTCAAGTTGTAACTTCGTAATTATCATTAATCATATAAAAGCAATAGCATGAATAAATATAGACTAATAGCTCTTTCAGTTAGTGCAAAAGGGAATCGTGTATTAAGAAAGGAAGATGATAAAGTCTATACTGAATCTGCTTGGGATGAAGGTCGAGCTGAAGAATTAGTTAAAGAAGGCTTTCTTGAACGTGTGATTGATAAAGAAGCTGATGAAGCTGAAGCTGAAGCTCAAAAGCAAGCAGAAGCCAAAGCACAAGAACAGGCTAAAAAAGAAGCTAAAGCTAAAGCTCAAAAGGAAGCTGATGAGGCTAAAGTAGCAGAAGCTAAAGCTAAAGAAGCTCAAGAGGTATCTGATAAGGCAAAGAAAGCTTCTAAAGAAGCCCAAGATGAAGCTGATGATGCAGATGAAACTGCTGAAAAGGAAACTGAAGAAGCCCAGGAAGCTAAAGAAGATGTTGAAGAATTAGAAGAATCTCAGGAAGAAGTTAAAGAAGATGTTGAAGAAGAAGAAATTCCTAGTTTGGATGATGCAAGAGTTACAGTAATGAAAGCTAAGCTAACCACTAAAGGACTTAAATTTAAACCTAATGAAAGTAAAGCATCATTATATGAGAAACTATATGGTGTAAAAGGTTAATAACCTATTAAAATATAACTACTTAATCTCCGGTAGGGCAATTCTAATAGGTTGCCCTTTTTTATTAAGAAAGAAATGAGTTTAATAGAACAAGCAAAAGCAGATATAGAAAGAATCACTGGTAATACAAATGAGTTTGCCAGGTCTATGACTTTTGTTGCCCCTACATCGGAAACTGCAGTAGTTAAAGGATTACATTCAAAACATCATCTTACAGTTAATACAGAAGGTATTGAGGTAAATGCTAGAAGTGCCCATGTATCAGTATCAGAAAAAGCATTAACTGATTTAAGTTATCCGGTCCGGAATAGTGATGGTGAAGTTAATTTAGCTAAACATACAGTTAAAGTAAAAGATAGTACAGGTATTGAGAAAACCTATGAAATCAGAGAATGGTTTCAAGATGAAACAATAGGATTAATCACATGTATATTAGGAGACTTTGAATAAATAAAATATTAATATAATGTCATTAGAAAATAGACAATTTGGAAGAAATGGTGGTGAAATAATCAATGATACAGATCCACATGCTGTTTTGGATTTATATATGATTTCCTTTTATGAATTCACTGAAATTGCAGCTATTACAATTACTGATGCTGAAGACAATGATTTTACTGGTAATAATTTAGTAGGACAAACTATGCCACCTGGATATCAATTATTTGGTAAAGTAACATCTATTCAACTTACTAATGGTGCATGTATAGGCTACAAAGATGGTGAATTATAAATGATATGAATTTAGGATTAAATATATCAGGCAATCCACAAGTATTTCATCCTAGTGAACTTCCTAAAATGGTCGATGTTTTTAATTTTGACCGGGATGAAAATACACAATTAGATATACCACCCTCTGTATCTAGATTCAATGGTATATTAAATAATTTTGATTTTAAGCAAAATGCTTTCATAAAGCAACCAATATTAAATGATGGTGCTCTAAATGGGAGAGATACACTTACTTTCAATGTTGCTTGTGATCAAATTTTAGCTACAAATCCTAATCCAGCAAATTTTGACCCTAGAACATTGATAATAGTTATGAAACTAAATTCTCATATTGTAGATCAGCCAATTATGGGTAGAAGTGTTGGTGTTGGAAATAGCTGGTTTATAACTACAACAGATAATGCTGGTGAATTAGCTATGTCTACCAATGCAACAGATTTAGTAAATACTATTACACCTGGACTAGATACATGGTTTATTTTTTTTGCTATGTTTGATAATAATAATTTTTGCAGAATGCAATTAAATAATAATTCCATAGTAACGACTGTGTTAACTTCACCTATTTCTGGTACTCATACATTAGGAGGAAGGGGTGGTGCTAATACTAATGATATAGATTTAGCGGAATATATGTTTTATGGTGGTGATATTTTTGCTGATAATCTTAACAATCATTTATATAGATTATTAAAAGTAAAATACGGATTATGAGTTATTTAAAATTAAATGATGATCCTGAGTATGTTGCTATAGAGGCCCAATTTATGACTAAATACGGAATTCCAATAGGTGAAACTCTTAACTATGCAGAAAAAATAAGAGCAGATGATGGATTTGATTATACTATTATTGGCCCAGATGATCAAACAGATTTAACTGAAAATCAACAATCAAGACTAGTTGATGATATTATAGTAACTCCATAATGGCTAAAATAACAACAGCAATTCCTGCACAAGCTTTTGAAGTTGTAAGAGATAGGATAGCTGAAATATTAATTGATGAACTTGAAAATCAAGTAGCTAAATTCTATAAAGAAGAATTAAATGCTAAGGTTCATATAGAAAGGTTTATTCCTTTTGATGATTCAGAATTACCAATTGTTAATGTTGGATTAGCCAGAGGTGATTTTGATAATCAAACAACTATAGATTCTGATGGTACCTATAGATATAATATAGATTGTTATCATAGTGCAAAAAGTACCAAGGATGTTCAAGGTGATACTTTAGCTAATATAAGATTACAAACTCTTGTAGGAGCTTGTAGGGCCATTCTTGAAAGTTCTCAATATATAAGACTTAATTTCCCTCCACCATTTATAATGAATCGGCAATTTGAAAACATAGCAATTGCTGAACCACCTGATAAAAAAGATACGATTAGTGTTGTAATGGCCCGATTGACTTTTACAGTTAGGGTACCAGAAAATGTTGATGTAACAAGTGCTAATTTAATTGCTGGATTTGATACACAAGTAAAACTTGCATTAACCGAAAAGGGGTATATATATTCAGGTGACAATATACCAGTTCCACCGGTAACAGATGGTAGTGTTACTGTAAATGGTGATGCATTTGGTAGTGTTGCACCTGGTGATACAATAAATGTACCAGTAGAAAATACTTATGGTGACTTACTAGGATCTTTAATTGGTGGAAAATGGATAATAGCAAATACAAGATTTATAGATTCTGATGGATCTGAAAAATTCCGTCCAGCTGGAGAAACAATTGTGTGTATACCTTTTATTACTACAATAGATATAGAATTTGGGGATTTGGGAGATAGTGATATTGAGAGAATAATAGGGGCTAATCAAGCATCAAATTTTACTACTAACGTATTGACGAATGTAGCAACAGTTGTTTATGAAATAAATACAGTTCCTACTACATTGCCATTTACCCTTGATATTGGCGATACTTTTAAAACAACAATAACCAGGACTACAGCAATCGTTTTAAGTAGGGTAGTATTGTCATGAGTAATATAACTACATATTATGAGAGTAATCCTTCTTTTATAAATCAAGTGGCTACCTTATTCGATGGGACAAATGAATCAGTAGATCATGGTGATGTAGCTGACCTAAAAGGGATAAATAAAATGACTATCTCTATATGGTTTAAGCCTATACCGATTGTTACAGCAGGGGATATTTTAATAGCTAAATGGGACTTCCAGACACAAGGCGGTTTTGCATACGGTTTAAGCACAACATCAATAAATCAATTACAATTATTTATAGCCGACAGTCTTACTGATAACGGTAGTAATAGGTTAACGACAACGGATGCTAATATAACAATGAATATCTATCAGAATTTAGTAGTAGTTTATAATGGGACACTATCAGCAGCTAATAGATTAAAAGCATATAAAAACGCTATTCTATTAAATGGGAATATCCTAGGCACTATACCAACCAGTTTAACTAATGGGACGGCGAGTTTAAAAATAGCGAAGTTTGGGGGATCGGTAGCCCGAAATTTTAAAGGTGTCATCGATGAGCCTCCAATATATCTTGAAGCCTTTAATCAAGACGAAGTAACTGAAAATTTCAACGGCGGGAAGCCATTAAATCCATTAGCGCATAGTCAGGCAGCTAAGATAGCCCACGCTTATAGAATGGGCGACAATGATATATTCCCTACAATAAAAGATGGTGTCGGAGCCGCAGACGGCACTATGCTTAATATGGAAGCAGAAGATTTTGTAAACGATCCGGCTATAGTAATATAATTATGAAAATATATATAATACCTAAAATAACAGAACTCACAGACGAGTTAATTAGTGAAGTAATAGATAATTATTCAATTGCATTCTTTACTGATGACGATGGATTCACAAAAGTGTTTTTAAAGTTCAACCATACTAAAAAAAATAAGGCTATCTTTAAGAAGTTCAAGCATTATACCCGTGATGAGATACAGCCAAAAGTTGATTTACTTAAACAGCAAAATAATGTAATGTGATGATATTATCTAAACTATCAAATCACCCAGAGGCAGCGGTTATATCAGGAACAGTAGGGCTTTCCAATTCCTTTTTAGAATGGAGCACTCCTCTTATTCAGTGGCTTGTGCTTGCCGGGACTTTAGTCGTTATTATATTGACGATCATCGGTAGAATCAAAAACATAAAAAAGAAATAGATGTATAAATTCGGAGAAAGAAGCAGCCAACAATTAGCAACCTGTCATATTGATTTAGTCAAAATACATGAATTAGCAATTACCAGGACTAAAGTAGATTATGGAATACATCAGGGAGGTAGAACAATTCAACAACAGCAAGAATATTTCAATAATAAAAAGTCCAAGATCAATCCAAAGAATTACGCAACACCAGAGGATCTTGCAAAGGTCGCAAAGCATATCATTGTATCTGGAGATACTAGATATAATAGATCCAGGGCTACAGATGTTCATGTTGCTGAAAAGTATAAGGGTAGGTCTTTAGCATGGGATACAGTACACCTAAGTTATGTTGCTGCAACATTGATGTCATGTGCCCAAGAACTATATGATAAAGGTGAAATCACACATTTATTGAGATGGGGTGCAGATTGGGATAGTGATGGAATAATAGGATTAGATCACGTATTGAGGGATTTTCCTCACGTAGAACTTATAAAACCATAAAACTTGAAAAATCAATTTAATAGCAAAAGATATACTATGGCTTTTGGTGCAGCCATTGTTGTTAGTTTCATAGGAATTACAGCTGTATTCACAAAGCAAGCACAAGTTGCAATTATGGCTATTGGTGTATTAGGTGGCATAATAACCTGGTATACCCATACAGAAACAAAAAATCCAAGTGTCAAAAAGTAATTCTACCCATTATAAGGGCATTTGCATCATTCTGGTGCTCATATGTTCAATTCTTGGGCTGTTATGGCTTCAGGACAACAATAGTGCCAATATAGATAAGAAACGTTTAGAAAGCCTTAATGAAGCTATTACTGCTAAGTTTGATAGTGTAAATACTTTACTGTTTGAAAAATCCAATAAATTAGATAGTTTAGTGGTTGAATTTGAAAATCAACCAAAGGCAGAAACCATATATGTTAAAGTCAACAATCAAATCATTTCTATTGATACTCTTTCTCCTAGTGAGTTATCAAAGTTTTTCACAGAATTTAACACCGCAGATAATCAATAATAAGCTTTGTTTTGATACCATTCAAGCAAAGGAAATAGCAAAACATTTGATAAAAAGTCGTGGATATGACAGCTTAATGGTGGTATCTACTAATAATGAAACTAAATGTATAGAGATAATTGAGGGGTATAAAGAATTACATGAAGATGCATTGCATGCTATAGATTTACAGAGATTGAAAATTATAAATTTAGAGGCTATTGATAAGCTGAATATAAAAAAGCTAAGAAGCTTGAAGGCTCAAAGAATTTTGTTTATTGGAGCAGGATTAATTGCTTCAACTTTCTTGGTTGTTATTAAGTGATTTTCTCATGATCATTATTGGGTGCCTCTTGTAGAAATACAAGGGGCTTTTTATTTTTATTTAAGATAAATTAGGAAATGTGGTAAACAAAGTTGTATACTTGCAATGTGAATCCGACAACGAAACTCAATAAATTCCTAGACAAAAGTTCTTATAATAAGTCAAAGCTTATTACTATATCTAAATATAGTAGGAAGTCTTTCTATGCATATTTGAATGGATACATTGAAGCACCGGATGATTTTAAAAAAAGGATCTCTGAACATTTAGGTAAACCAATAAATGAACTATTCTAATTTTTTTGTTAAACAAGTAAACAAAGTTGTATACTATGACGTATAAAGTTTTAAAAAACGATATGTATAAAATGAAAAGGTCCGATTGGACATTAATAATTTTCTCTGTACTTGTAGGTATTTTATATACTGCTGCAGAAATTCTTAGGATGATTAAATATAACTTTTAGTGGATAGATATCTATTATTTGCCTGGAACAATTGTTTTCCTGTAGGTGGGTGGAATGACCTTGTACTATCTGATGATAAGATAGCCACAATAATGCTTCTAGTTGATGTATATGTAGAGGAGGAAAGCCTTGTATACAAGATTAGAGGTGGGATTTATGATCAAATTCAATTAGTAGATAGGGAAACAGGGAATATCATACAATTGGAATTCACAGTAAAAAATCCTGAATAATATGGTTACTGATATGAGATTAGAGGAATTGGAATTATTGAATATTTATGAATACTATCACAAGATAGGAGAGTACTATATTAAAAACTTCATGAGAAGGGTTAAGGAAATGATACGGAAATTGTCTATAATTCAGAAAAAAGCTTGCTATGACTATATAGAAGATACTTGGGGTAATGATGCCGATATGAGAACCGTTTTACAAAAATTATTAATTGATTAATATGAGTTTATACGAAGTAAAGATAACAGGACATGCTAATTACCCAATTAGCAGTAAAAATCAAGTAAATGCTGATGATTTTATGCAAGCTATGATAAAGGGGTTTCACAAATTTTGGGTAGCTGAAGGTCAAGATCAGCTAAAGAAAAAGAGAAGAAAAAAGATCAAAAGTATCAATTTATCAATTCAAAAAGTTTAACTATGAGTACAATTAATATTGATTTTCAAAGATTTCATATAGAAAACCCTAACATTTACGCCTTATTCCAAAAGGAGGTATTTAGGGCTATTAAAGCAGGAAGAACAAGAATTTCAGCTAGAACCGTAATGGAGTTCATTAGGTGGGGTATATATGTAGAAACTACTGATGAAGCCGGCTATAAGATTAATAATAACCACATTCCATTCTATGCCAGGATGTTTATAAATGATCATCCGGAACATGAAAAGTTATTCGATTTAAGAGGTCAAGTAACTAAATACGAACCTAAACAGGGACAATTTGTTTATTAAATTTTGAATACTAAATAATTAACATTAAGTTAGCAACGTGGATTTACAAAAGCAAAGTATCAAAAAACTTATTGCCCTGAATACATTGCCAAAAAATCCTTTGGGCTTTTGTGGATTCACCTTTGTTGCAAGGGCAATTTTATTCACCAATTAAATAAATTATTATGTCAAAAGATATGTTTATTAAAGAATCTCCTGAAGAAAGAAAGCAAATGTTGGAAGATAATTGCTACAATAAGGAGGAAATGGATTTTACAAGAGAATATAATTCAGATGACTTAGAAAAGTTAAAACATGAATATTCTCAGGATATGATATTCCTTGCTAAAAAGCAAGAGGATCTTGATCAAATTAAAAAAGATTTTAAGGGTGATATGGACCCTATTAAATTGGAAGCCGGTACTAAATTAAGGGGTATACGTAGCAGGAATAAGGAGGTATGCGAAACTGTATATGCTTTCGATGATCAAAAAAACAAGATCATGGAATTCTACGATCTTGAAGGTAAAATGGTTTATTCCAGGCCGTTAACCCAAAACGAAAGACAATTACAATTAAAAGCTATTAATAACGAAACTGAAACAAATTAATCATGGATAACGAAAATACAAATAAAGAAAAAGTTCAAATAAATTTAGATAAAGGTCAAAAGGAGTTAATAATAAGACATGGAGATGCTGCACCTCCAGAAGTACCTAGAAAAATTCATGTATCTGGTAGAATAACTGCACCTGGTGCTTATATAGAGGCAAGGAAAGGAGAAATAGATCATAAGTCTTGTCATGTATTAGTTAATAGGGATGCAATGACTATAAAGCTAATTACTGAAGATAGAAGTGAGCATGCAACAACAATTGATGGTGCGTTAACCTATGATAAATTCTTTGCTTCTTTTGGTATTAATGAAGATAAAGAATGGAGTTTAAATACTTTGGCTAATCACCTAAAAATGCATAAATATTATTTTCAGGATAACGATGATGGTGCCAAAGTGATTAGTGAGCTGAAACAATTTAAAGGTAAGATTTCAACCACTATGGAAGATTCTAATGATGATCGTGGGCAAATGAAAAAGTTAATCGAAAAACAACTTGATAGTAATGTGCCTATGAGTTTTGATCTTAGTATTCCAATATTTAAAGGTCAAGAAAAATCTGTTTTTAAGGTTGAAATAGCTATTGAACTGAGAGATGCAGCAGTTGCTGTTTCCTTAATAAGCCCTGAAGTATCGGAAATTATACAAAATGTTGTTGATCAAATAATTGATACTGAACTGAAACATTTTTCTATAGAATATTATACAATTTTGGAAGTTTAGAATGATAGGATAGATATATTTATTAATACATATTAGCATAGTGAAGCTGCAATATCAACATATTATTAACATTTTTGCCCCGAATACATCATATGGTATTTTAGGATACCATTGCTTCACAGCTGTTGCAGGGGCAATTTTTATTATAAATAAACTACTATGACACCAACAGTTACAATTTTATTAATAGATTATAATAGATTATTGACAACTGAAAAGGCTATGAAAGGAAAGCCAAATTCAATCTACATTGACGATCACTTCTCTGGTAATGAAATGTTTAATGCCTATATTGATGATGAAGTGATTGACAAGTTTAAGGAGGTTATTGAATATAAATTAAAGGAGTATGATCACTTTCAAGATAAAAAATTAATCCCTAAAGCTAAGAAATCATTTTTACAGAGCTTATTAGATGGTTTAAAGTAATGGAAGGTTGGATTAAACTACATAGAAAACTTCTTAATTGGGAATGGTATAAAAATAGTAATATGGTTCACGTATTCATTCATTTACTATTTTCTGCTAATTATGAATCAAAGAAATGGCAGGGTATAGAAATTAAAAGAGGACAGTTCGTTACTGGTAGAAAAAGCCTGTCTGGAAGTACTGGTATTAGTGAACAGTCTATACGTACTTGTCTTAGTAAGCTAAAATCAACCAACGAAATAACCATCAAATCAACCAACAAATATAGTGTTATAACTATTAATAAATATGAAGAATACCAAATGAATGGAGAGGAAGCAACCAACACATTAACCACTAAAACAACCAAGAGTCAACCAACAGTTAACCAACAACTAACCACTACTAATAATATTAAGAAGGATAAGAAAGAAAAGAATATAAAGAAAAGAGAGGAATTATTTCATAATTCCCTTACTCTACATATTCCTGAATTTGGAAATGAATTAATAACAAACTTTTTTAATTACTGGAAAGAGAGAAATCGTTCAGGCACCAAAATGTTATTTGAATTAAAAGAAACATGGTCTTTAAAGGGAAGATTAGCTATGTGGAGGAAAAAAGAAAAAGAGTTTGGCAAAAAACCGGAAAAATCTGAAACAGTGGAACAACAAATAGAAAGACTAGGATTATGATGGTAAATTCAATACAAAATATAATTGATTTCTGCGGTTTAAAACAACCATCAGATAGGGAATTAGCTGCGTTACTAAAATATATTCATGAAAAATTTAAAAGTTATACAAGTGAAAAAATCGAGCAAATATTTCATTTAGCAGCTGAAGGTAAGTTAGGTATTGAATTAAATAAATATCATTTAACCGGAATGGAATTTGCAAAAGTCATGTATGCTTATAGGAACAATTATGACAGGCCCAAAAGTCAAACACATAATGAAGTTAAGGAAGTAACAGAAGAAGAAAAAAAGAGAAGGTCAGTCCAATGGAGAAAAGATTTTCAACAACAATACAAAAACTTCACTGATAAGGAAGATTGGTATATTTACATGCCTATTTATGCCTGGACATGGGTAAATGAAAATTACAAGACTACTATCAAATGGGAAAATTTTGAATCAGAAGCAAGATCAAAAGTCTTAATTTATAACAAAGAATATAGGAAAAAGTATACTGATGAAGCTAAACTGATTAGTAATGTTCTAGTAGATCCATTAATAGGTGATGATAAAGCAAGATGTAAGGTTTACTGCTGTAGATTAGCTATAAAAGCTTTCTTTGAAGAACAGGCTATGAAAGGCACCAACATATTATGACTGAGCAAAAAGAGAAAATGGTACTTGTGCCAATTGTTTGTATTAAATGTCATGGAATGTATAGCTATCCCATGCTTGAAAAGTATTCTCACAAGAGGCAAACTTGCATATATGGACAAACATGTAATACTTGTCTTACACCGGATGAAATGAATGATTTAGCTGAAAGATTAGGAGCTAATGTATCTGAATTAGTATTAACCAGAAAACAGGTCATTTGAATGAAACCACACACTAAAATATGGTTAAGGTTTTTTCGCTATTCAGTAGAAATGGATCAGGAATATAAACCTTGTGAATGTGGATGTAAACAAAATATTGTTGATATCCATCACTTGGATGGTCGTGGTATGGGTGGAAGTGATTACAAAAATTACATTGAAAATTTAGCAGGAACAACAAGAAAATGCCATATAAGAGCTGAAAAGGATGAAGAATTTAACGAAAAATTAAGACAAAAGCATTTGATAAACGTGGAACGAAAATCAATTGAATATGAATAAAATAGATAAAGCAATCGAAGAATTAATAGTAAAATTTTTAGACCATTACGAACAACACAGGGAAACTTATAAAAAGTGGAAGCCTGAAGACATAGCCAAAACATTTGCCAAACATCCCTCTAAAATTCAATCCCTCTTGTCTGAAAAAGACAAGGAACTTGAGCATTTAAGAGCAGTCAAAGAAACTTATGCTCGACAACTTAAGCAGCAGACGAAGGAAAATGGAGTCAGTATATCCAGAATCAAACAACTGGAAGAGGGAATAAGATTATTCGTATTGGCAGCTAGGAAAGGATATATTCAAGTATTCTGCGATTTATATAATCCCATTAAAAATTTAGAGAAAGCCCTACACAGGGAACCCACTAGTGAGAAGGAATTTGATAAGAAAACAGACCAAGAGAAAAATGATTGGTTAAAGAAGCAAGATATTTCTACCAAACCAGAGCTTTACACATTACAGGAAGTCGGAGATAAAGCCCTTGATTTTGCAAAATGGATAGGTGGAGACGATGACTTAAAATGGTATAAAGATTTATGGCAACAATACAAACAACAGCTAGAAAAGAAATGAGATTTAAAGACGAATTACAAAGATACCTTTATTACGTAAGTCAAATAGATTATTGCTATTGGGTAATAAAAGAAGTATCAAAGCATACTGGTAAAATGGAAAGCCCATTGGAGGCAATGATAGACAAGGCAACTGGTTTTGATAAAGAGCTAGTAATTAAACAAATTGACGAAATAAAATATTTGTCTTCTGTAATTATTAGATGCAAGAAAAAACTTGGTTATGACGTTGATAATGATAAGAAATTTTTAAAGGAATTAAAGAAACTTAAATGAAACTCGAAGAAATAAGAGTAGGAAATTATTTTTATGATGGTCAACATAAGCCATTTACAGTAGATTCTGATCATATTCGTTCATTCGCTTCAATGACATTTATTCCTATACCAATAACTGCACGACAATTAGACAAACTTAATTTAGACCGGCAAGGAGATAGGGATATGTGGGTAAGTGAAGACTTAAAGATGGGTGTATCATATTGGACTAAGCTTGACAGATTTGAAGTAGAAGGATTTTATTTAACAGTTAGGGATAAAAGTGGTGTAATATTTAGAACAACCATAAAGATTGAGTATATCCACCAAGTACAGAATTTTCATTTAGACTTTACCGGCAAACAATTAACTCTAAAATAGAACGCTATGCATATGAGAGTATTAGTATCAATAAATAAGCAAACAGCCAAGATAGATGTATTTGGGTCCATCAAGAGGCTTGCAAAGGACTTGAAGCTCAATAAAAGTGAGCTATATGATACTTTAAGTAGGGGTAAAGATGAATGGGAAAATGCTGAATACTTTATAAAACGGACTTTTATCAAAACAACAATGTATAAAAAACATAAATTATGAATGATCAAATCACATTAGAAGAAGATACTAAAATAATAGTATCACTAAGCAAATACAAAGAATTACAGGAAATTGACAAAATCTATAGCGAAGCATGTGGAGGTAGTTTTGTTTTATTGTACTCCGATTACGGGGATATGCACGCTATAACAAAAGATGAGTTAATCATAAAAGAACAAAAAGCTTTTAAGGAACAAGTCGATGCCTTAAAAAAGGAGAATAAAGAGCTAAAAGAGAAATTAGAAAAAAGTAAATCTTGGTTTTAATTAAAATAATATGAAAAAATATAGAATTAAAGAGTATTTAGACGAATTCACAATAGAAATATTGATTAGTGAAACTACTGGTTTCTGGCTTTGGGAAAAGACAACATCTAATTGGTATCCATGTGATAAATGGGGGTATAGAATATATGATGATGATGATATTTGGGATTTGGCAGATAGTAAACCCTATAAAACACTTGATAAGGCAAATAAGCAAATAGAAAAATGGAAAATAATTAAAGAAGCAGAAGCTATTTATCACCCTGTAAAATAAATAAAAACGGCTAAAATGAAGCGTTTATACGGGGAAACACCAAAAATAGAGTAAATCAATGTTAAATCTAACAATACAGGATTTTGAAGCTTATACGGAGCTTTTTCAAGTATTCAAAGCATGGTATATTGAACAACAAGTAAACAATCTATATTTATTGAGTTGGAATAACTTTTATATCCTAGAATTTTCCTACCAACTTTGTATTATAATGGATTTTATGCAAGAAATTACATACGCTAAAGAAACTGAATTAGGTTTAGAAATGGCAAAAGCCAGAGAAGAATTAAATATTAAAATAGAACAGGGATTCAAAAGCTTTAATCAACAACTTAAACACGGTAATGACATATAAACAACTAAAAATATTAGCAAGCTCATCAGATCCACCATTATTTATTACTTGTCATAGACTAAATAGAGAATGGAAGAATATGATAAAACATATTTTAAACTCTTTAAACAAATAATATGAAAATATATATAGCAAGCTCCTGGAAGAATCAACATGCTGTTGAAATGCTTACTGCATTATTAAGAGAAAGTAAGCATGAGGTCATAAGTTGGGTAGAGAACAATTATGGAGAAGATCATAATCATGTTACCAAAAAGTTTGAATTTGATATACATGGGGCTATGGTGTGTGACCTATTGATTTATGTAGGTCCAAGTGGAAAAGATGAAGCAGCTGAAGTTGGAATGTGTTATGGTCAAAGATTAGCAGGAAAAACTATTCCAATATTTGGATTAACAGCTAAAGGTGAAGATTTTGGCCTTATGAGAAAAATGATGGATGCTTGGTATAATAGATATATAGATTTAATTAGTGCAGTGAATAAATATAATAAAAACCCCCATGATTGTTTTGGAAGAAAACCTAATATTATGGATTTTGATAGTCATGATGAATTTGATGCACGCTTATACGATTGGATGGCATGGGAAGATGATCATAAAAATAAAAGTTAAAGCATGAAATTGATTTGTAAATTATTTGGACATCGTTGGAAATATTATCTTAATAGCTCTAATTCATTTATGCAAATGACAAATATTAGGGTATGTAAAAGATGTATGTTAGCCCAACAATGGTATACTTTATCTGCTTGGCCTAATGGAATTACTCTTTTATGGATGAATATGCTACAAAGAACAAAAAAGGGTGCTAAAGAGCTTCTAGAGGAGCTTAAATTTAAAGAAATCCCTAATAGAGTTAAAAAAGTCCATCACAAGGGCACACTATATTAAATAGATTAAAATGACAGCAGAAGAGATATTACAAAAGCACGTTCCTAATAGGTATCCAAAATCAAATAGATGGATTGATGCTATGGAAGCCTACAAGATCCAAGTCTTGGAGGATATTAAGAAGGAAATGAATAAATTACCAGAAGAAGATCAATGGAGTCCTGTATTATTAATAGAGAAAAAAGAAGTTTTATCAGTAATAGACAAGTATATTAAATAGATAAACTATGATACTAAAAATAACAACAGGCAATCAAACTGAATTTATTGAAGCAGATAAAATAAGGCTAACACCTAAAAAGGAATGTATGGAATACACCTGTATTAGAAACGAAAAGGCCGTTGAAAGCGGGGGATTCCCTTTTGATTCTATTTACAAAGTAATGACTAACGCTGGCAAAGAAATTTAATATGAAGCATAAATCAAAATCATTAACTAAAGCAGAGCTACGAACTTGGATGAATTTTTATCACAATAAATGGATAGAGCTACACAACAATGAAATTAGGAGAAGTAAAGATTTACTAACATCCCTAAAAGAGTAAGATATGGAAGAAAAAGTAATGACATGTGATTTATGTAATGGCAAGATGTACACTGGAGAAAGGAATAGTGGTCATAGCCTACATTTAGAAAGAGAATCAATACAAGTAAGTTCTATTTGGTGGTGGAACCGTAAACAAGATGATGTAAGAGAGAATATGGATATTTGTACTAGGTGTTACTCATTTATTTGGGCAATGCTAAAGGGCAATAATCCAATACGAAAGATTTATGAAATGTATCTAAGAATGTGCCTAGCTGATATGGATAAATTTCAGGAAAAGTTATTTACTCTTGCTAAAGATACAGACAGGTATTACAATAATCACAAAGTAAAAGAGTAAAGCAATGGAAGTAAGAATCCACGAAAGCAAAATATATGCTGCCTGCACAGCAACTAAAAAATCATATAATATTAAGTTTCTTTCAGCCAAAGGAGAAGATATATCTCCGCTT
>SDBT01002419.1_pt1 | contig 33005 bp, 25 predicted proteins | sample 2277101 | NCBI WGS metagenome assembly SDBT01 (sample SAMN10404973, study PRJNA504765) | marine sediment metagenome | isolation source: marine sediment core GS10_PC15, 103 cmbsf | place: Arctic Ocean: Southern Knipovich Ridge | collected 2010
TGGGGCTTAGAGGTTGTTTTGAGCATACAATCTATAAACATTCCACCCCTACGGGGTTCACGCATCTGGATTTATCACTTTCATCTGCTTAGCTTAATGCGTATGGAGCTTCGCCCTCCCGGATAAAATGCAAAAATATTTCTAGAACTTGCTTATAGCTTACCAAGGATCATTATGCTGATGATAAGACCGTATATGGCGATCCCTTCTGCCAGACCAACGAATATTATGGATCTGCCCATTATCTCTGGATTCTCTGACACAGCTCCTATAGCGGCTGAACCCACTATGGAAACGGCAATGCCAGCAGCAATAGCAGAGACACTGGTGGATATTGCAGCAGCCAGAAATCCCATTCCCATGTACGGCTTGGATTCTGCCTTTTCTTCACCCTCAATAATTTTGAGGCCATCTGATTCCTGAGCAACCGCGTCTCCCGATCCGCCAAGCGTCATCCATGCAACTACCGTAATTATTACCATAATGGTCAATGTGACAATTGCGATGTTACCCGCCTTCAACAACCTGATCAGTTTTGTCAGAACTTTCATTATTCCCTCCCTCAATCAATTTTCATAGGTTTATATTCTATCCCCTCGCCGGTAAAGAATTTCGAGAAGAATTCATAATACTCCAACCTCATACACTGGATCGCTACTATAAGCCCCTCCAGCATCATAACAAAAACATTCGCCATAATATTGCTGGGCAGAGAAAGCAAAAAATTTCCGCCGCCCAATTGCTCCGTGAGCTTATATGAAGCCACCATCAAGCCTGCATGGCTCATATTGAAGGCCGCTATGCGGATATATGAAAGCGTATTTGCCAGATATGACATGAACATCTCGTAGATATGGAAACCGGCTACGATTATGCCCTCCGCCGCCTCTTCTCCATGTTCCCTTTTTTTACCCATCAGACGCGATACAGGTTCTCTCAGAATAATGGGAAGCAGGAATAACACTGTCACTACCAGCAGTATCTTGTCCCATGAGACTTGCCTTTTTGTAAAAACCAAATATACCAGTAGCGCCGCCGCCCAGTAGAACAGTATGCTAAATATTCCCCACTGTCCGAAGAAGGCATCTCTGAAGTTCCTCTTCATGAAGGACTGAGCTATGTTCAGAAGAATGCCCAGGCTGAGTATACCTACCCCAAAGAATATCCCAAATCCCAGCATCCTCTTTACGGCATCCGGGTTCTCCATTCCTTTCAGAGAAAACCAGAGTGGCTCAACAAGACCCTCCATGCCGAAAATGCTGCCAAACACAAATCCGAAGATTATGGATGCGCCGCCACAACACGCCAGAAACACTGCCATGTTCCGTATGGGCTTGAACTGAGGAGATGGATACAAAGCACCGAACAAACCCAGGAGCAATAATACACCCCCGTGTCCCACGTCAGCAAACATGATCCCGAACATAGCCAGAAAAGCTATGGATGCAAAAGGCGTGGGATCAATGTCCGAATATCCGGGAATGCCAAAGTTTGTTACCAATCCCGCAAATGGTCTCAAGAAAGATGGATGTGACAGTTTTGTGGGTACCTTCGGCTCATGATGCTCTGCATCCTGAGCTGTGATGAACGCGCCCGCCTCTATCAGTATTCCCTCGTCGGATATGTCCGCAAGTTCCTTTTGCAGCCTTCTGACATCTCTATGCGGCACCCATCCCGATAGATAGTAGGAGTTGCCAATCTTGCCGAATTTCCCCACCGATTCTATAACGTTCCGATTAGCTGCAATGGTGGCGTGTAGTTCCAGAATTCTGTCGCGCCAGCGCTGCCTCAAAGAGCGAATTTCTCCATGCAGTTCCGCCATCTCTTCACGCTTTGCCCATATTTCCAACTCGATCTCGTCCAGAACGTCAGCAATGGGGCCATGATATTTTTCCGGAACCACGGTTCTGGAGAAATACGCCGCCTCCAATGCGTTGTATAGGGCCTCTCTATCGGACATAAGGGAAAAAGCCAATATCTGTTGTCGCCCTGCTATGAATTCCCCAGCTACCAGAACGCATGGCACGTTAGCCAGGCTGCCAATAAGCCTTTCATAGTATTCCGCAGGAATATCCCCAAAAGCAAAGTATAAAAATCGCGGCTCTTTCAGATCCTCTACTGTCACGTCCTTAGCATCCAGAGCGGCAAGCCGATATGAGTCCTCCTCTAGCTTTGCGATCTCCTCCTGAGCCTGTGTCTGTCGCCGAATAGCAGGACTTACCTCGCGCTCGATTTCCGATAGTTCCTCTTCTATTTTGTCAGTTATCTGGAATGGGCTAATCTCGATAGTGTCTTCGCTCACGCCGGCGGGGATGGATGAAACACTAATCCCTATGGACAAAATGGTCAGCATTTCCTCTATTCTGCTGCTCAGTGCGTCCAGTGAATTCTTCACAGGCTCAACATCTACGTCTTCCAGTTCCTCCTCGATTGGCGGCAGCTCTTCTTTGTCCACCACGTGCATAACACCCAGTTTCACCAGGCGGTCTAATACTGGCGTCAAATGCTCATCCAGCACAGATATGTTGACAAAACTCATTTTTTCAGGCCGAAACATATATCAATAACTCCGACGAGAATACCCGGTCGCGTCATTCGCGCAAAGTAACCATATAGTCTTTGATCCGTTCCTGCGGCAATTCCAGTTGCCTGCCAGCCAGGGCGGTTATTATGTCTCTTATTTCCATTTCCTTGCATGTGAAGAAGGCGATCAGTTGGGCTGCCTGAAGTGGATATTTCATAAATATACCCAGGCTTTCGCGGTAACGGTAGCGCAGCAAACTCAACTCAATGCCCAGAATGAAGCTGCCATCCACTCGCTTAACTGAACTTAAGAGGTCATCATAAGGGCTTATCTGGCGTTTCACGATGGCGGCAGTTACATCGCTTTCCTCTGCTACTTCCCAGAACAAATCGCCACGTATCTTCCAACCATGAGGTATGATGTACTGGAATATCTGCTCTGGGGAAAGATCGTAGTATTCCCTGAACCTCAGTATCCATAGGAGATTGGTTGTATCGTATTGTATTCCCATAAGCCTGGCAGCGTTATATTTATCCAGCGGCCCCAGAGCGTCCAGCGACTTCCACAATCTATCGTAGTAATCCAGATCCAGAGCAAGCTCCAACAGAAAGAGCTTTCCCTCTTCCTCATATTGCCGATAACCTATTTCCAGAGGACGTGCGAACAGAGTTTTCTTCATAAGAGCTATGCAGCTTTCCAGATCATCAGCTTCCAGAGCCGCTTCTATGGGTATAGTATGATACTTTCCCAGAGAGAAGATGAACGACTCAACTGGATCCCCTTCAAGCTTACGCTTATCACTGCGCGCGAGCGATCTGATGATGGATTTCAGGTTGAGCAACTCAAATCTGCCCAGCAAAGTCTCTACGAAACGAGCTGGCCGACCTCTCAAAAACGTCAGTATTTTTCTATAGGACAACACAAGATCCTGCTTTAGACCATGCTCAATTTGAGGTAGATCAGTAGAATCCCGCAGATGTTCGGCATAGACCGTTCCACTTAGCGCGGAAGTTATGGTTCCGATATCCGAAGCACCTATGAAGTCTTCCAGTTGATCTCTTCTAAGAAGCTTTCCTTTTAGTCCGCGCATCCGCGCGTATGACGCTGGATATTTTACCATAATTATGTGAAAAGTAACAAGTGAAGAGTGATGAGGACAAGGCTTTCTAATTCTCCACAGGACATCGGCATATTGCCTGCATAAGCCCATGAGCCTATAAGCCCACTTTCAATTACCCCAATTGTCGCTTTCGTTTTCCTAACAGGATAATGTCTCTTAGAGCTTCCTTATCCTTAGCTGCCATCCATCTCTTCTCAAAGCGTGCATCCTCGACGATCTGTGCTATCGCTGTCAGCGCGTGAAGATGGAAATTGCGCTCATCTCTTGTCCCGATAAGTGCAAAAACAGTATGGACTTTCGGCGCCGTTTCGGAGAATACAATCCCTTCCTGACAACGGGCAAGAAGAACATCGAAAGTATTTTGCCCCTCAATGATTATGTGTGGTATCGCCAGATACGGATTTAGCACTGTAGTGCTTTCCTTCTCTCTCTTCAAGAGCAATTCCAAAAGAACATCCGGCTCTACCTTTAAGCTATGGGACATTGCATCGGTTACCAGCCTGAAGAATTCCTCTACCGACATGGATTCTTCTATATCCAGAACAACGGCGTTTTCAATGACTAGATCAAAGCGATCCTTGACAATGTCATCTCTCTCCCTGATGATCTCCCTCAACTCTGCTTCCAACGAATGAGTCGTAAGCTCCGTCGCCGTGATCCTCTCAATAAGATGGAGCAATGCATACTCCCTGGTCACCCTGATCCGCCCATAGAACCAGTAAGTGAAAAGCCCGGCGGCAATGAGAATGGAACTTATCAGCAGAGATTCTTTGCCGATCTCGAATATCAGGAATCCAAAGCCAATAATCCCAATGATCTGTATGAATGGATATAAAGGCGCTCGGAAACGCGGTCGATAGTTTTGTATATGGCTTTCTCTCATAATAATAACGGATAAACACGAGAAAATGTATGTAAGGATAAGGACGGTGGAAGCTGCCTCCACGAGAATTTTCAGCTTGAAGAACAACGCGCCGATAATAAATGCGCCAGTAACCAAAATGGAAACGTGTGGTGTTTTGAACCTCGCGTTGATACGACCGAGAAACTCTGGCAATAAGCCATCCCTGCTTAACGCTAGAGGATACCTGGCCGCCGCCATAATCCCGGCGTTGGCAGTTGAGACAAATGCCAGAATGGCGGCAATGCTCAGGACAATCCTACCCCATGAACCCATAAAAATAGCAGCGCCGTCTGAAATAGGCGTGAGAGAATTACTGAGTTCCGCAGCGCCAACTACGCCAGTTGTCACCATAACTACCAGCATGTAAAAAAGACTCACCACCAGAAGCGAAAGGATCATCCCCAGAGGTATGACGCGTCCGGGATTCTTCACCTCTTCTGCAATACTGGCGATCTTCAAAAGCCCGCCGTAGGAAACAAAAACAAATCCGGCAGTAGAAAAAATCGCAGCCATACCTCTGGGAGCGAAAGGCTCAAAGTGTTGCACCTTAATCGCAGGTAGACCGCGAACTACGTAAAGAAGTAAAATAGCCAGCAACCCTATGACCAGGATGACCTGTATTCTACCAGCTCCCTTTACCCCCATAATATTAACGATGATGAAAATTAGACATAACGCTATCGCAATTATGTGTATGTCAATATTAACCATCAAGACTGTGAAAGCTGCCATACCTACTAATGCAAAGGCGCTTTTCAAAGACAGGGAAAACCAGGTTATCAAACCATCAACAGTTCCGACGGCCGGCCCCATGCTGCGCGCAACGTAGAAGTAGGTTCCACCTGCTTTGGGCATTGCTGATACAAGTTCAGCTTGACTTAACATCCCGGTCATCGCCAGAAGCCCGGCTAATAGATAGGACACAAAAACGGCAGGACCAGCCTGAGCATAGGCAAGCCCGGGTAAGATAAACATCCCGGAGCTAATCATCGCGCCAGATGCGATGCAGAAAACATCAAGCAGATTAAGTCCCTTCTCCAATTTTGCGGCATCTTCCATAGATTTGTCCTGTGAGTTTAATATCCAGTCACTTCCCAGCATCTGGTGCGATAGGGATAGCTGATTCAATTATAAACTTGATCGTCTTATCACGATTTTGCTGAAACAGTTGTTCCCAATGCTGTGCTTGTTTTTCAGCCCGATCCAGTATCTCTTTTCCAGCCATTTGAACCTGGCTCCTGGCTTCCTCCAGCACACGTTGAGCCTCCTGCTCTTCTTGCTTTCTTGCCTCTTCTACGATCTCCTGCGCCTCTTTTTTTGCCCCTTCCCGGAGTACCCTCACTTCTTTTTCTGCTTCCTCGATGATCCTGCGTGCCTCAGTTTCGGCTGCCAGAAGTTCTGTCAATGTCTTTTCCATTGTCGTTTCCGTTGCCCGCCTCACGCTTCTTCGCGCGGCGTCCTTTCGTTTTGCGTATCTCAATAACAGCAAGATATATCAACCCGGCGACGATTGGAACCCGGACTACAACAAAGAGTATCATAGCTATAGTCTCGAAGTTGCCCATCTCATCCTCCTTCGCGTGTCATCCTGCGCGAAGTTGCCTTTCAGCATCGACCACATCCCGGTTTATCTTACCAATGCACATGTTAATCTTGTCGAACAGTGAGTCGTCTCTGGACACTGTTCTTTTCATCTGTCGCAGTAGATCGCTGGCTAATCTGAAATACCTGACTAGATCACCTGGCGGAGAATCTGTGTAGTCCGCAAGCTCCTCAAATGTGCATCCCCGGCTCCACTCATATAGAGCGGTACTGAGCTTGACATCCAATTCCTTTAACCGTGTGTCAATCCCCAGAGCTTCTTCCCGCTCCCTGATTTTCCCTATTCTTTTTGTCGGGCCTGAGATGATGGGATTGAGCTTATGCTTCTCCATTTTCTTATACCGAACATCCCGCTTTGATTCAAAAACTACAGCCATTACCAGAACGTTTATCCAGTCCGGATCCAGGCGGTGAAAATATCCATCGAAGAGCAGTTCGGTTACCTGCAGCTCATAGCCAAAAACCTGGGATGCCACCTCACCTCTGGGCGCTAACTTACCATCTTCAATATAGCCCATCTCACGCAGCAGCGTAAGCCTGCTTTTGATCTGCTGTCGCTGGTAGCTCTGCACAAACTTTCTTTGCCTGGAAAGCCCCTCTATACGTTCATTATAGGACTGAATCCTGTCGGAAAATTGGATGCAGGTACCCAGATTCTTGCATTTGTGGCATTTTATAGTTTTCATCGCGCCTGCCAGCCTCGACATCTGGTTGGTCATATTCTGTTGCCTTCTCCGCCTCCGTCCGCGTCTGGATTGCTGTTGTCTGAGACGAAGTTTGCTCTTCTCTGATTTCAACTCTTTTTGCAGCTCTCTGTATTTCCGAAACTTTCCTATGCCGCCGCCTCGTATGCACGTGAATTCCCCCAGTTCTTCTTTCTGCCTTTTTGCTTTTCCCAGAGAGCGATCCAACTGCTTTAGCAGCCTTACATTCTGATAGTTGTTCAAGCTCTTTTTGCAGACATCATAGATGCGCTCACCGTACTTTTTATACAGATTCAGGACACTGCTGTAAGAGAGGTTGAACTGGCTTTCTATCCTCTCTATATCGCCAGATACTACTTTCTTTACTTCCTTATATTCGTCGAACTTTGTATCAATACATGCGTAAACAAAGCCTTTTGTGTCAATTCCACGTCTTCCAGCGCGTCCGGCCATCTGGTGATATTCGCGGGATTTGAGGTACCGGAACTGGACGCCGTCGTATTTTGTCATGCTGTCGAAAACTACTGTGCAGGCCGGCATATTGATGCCCAGCGCGAAGGTCTCCGTAGTAAACAGGAGTTTTATGTAGCCGAGAGTGAAAAGACGCTCCACCACTTCCTTCAATGTTGGGAGAATTCCTGCGTGATGGTACGCCACGCCATGCCCTACGAGTTTTCTCATAGCTTCCGCGTTGACGTCATCCGCTATTCCATATCGCTGGCACAACCGGTCGTATTCATCCAGTATTGCTTCTCTTTCCTCCGGCTCAAGGAAATCCCTGTCGATATTATCCAGAGCTTTCTCCTGGCAGCCCTTCCTGCTGAGTGAGAAATAGAGACATGGAAGCTGGCCGCTGAATTGGAGATGCTCGACCAGATCCGCGCCGGTCAGTTCCTCGACTTCTGCGGTGACTGCTGCCATTACCTGAGTTGCTATTGCCAACTGATCATTCTGAAAATCTGCCCGTCCTCTGCCTCCGCGCCGCTGCATTTCTGCTGTTTGCTCCGCAATAGCTTTCTGTATTTCCTCAAGAGCATCCAGCCCTCCCAGCCCGTATTGCTTCAGATAGAGTTTATGTTCCAGCGGCACGGGGCGCTTTGTTTCGCTGATCACGTCGATTCTATTGCTTCGGACGCTTCGCATCCAGTTCGCAAATTCCTCCAGATTGGGTATCGTGGCGCTCAGACAGATGAAGTTTATATGCTGCGGAGCGAAGATTATACTCTCCTCCCACACCGTACCTCGCCCTATGTCATCTATAAAGTGTATCTCGTCGAAGATGACGTAACGTATATCCCCCAGTCGATCAACGTCGTCGAAGATAGTGTTTCTGAATATCTCCGTAGTCATGATCAGCGTGGGCGCTTCGGGATTTATGACTACATCGCCGGTTATCAGTCCCACTTTATCACCATAATCGCGGCTGAAGTCCCGGTATTTCTGATTGCTCAGGGCTTTAATAGGCGCAGTATATATGATCCGCTCGCCTGCTTTTATATATTTCTCTATCGCATACTCAGCTATGAGCGTCTTACCCGCTCCTGTGGGCGCAGCTACGATCACGGAATTATTTTGCTCTATTGAGTGAATCGCCTCTTCCTGAAATCTGTCCAGTGTGTATTGCTTGTAAAGCATCAGTCACCTCTATAGTGGGCTTATGAATTTGCGGTAATATACCTCGAAATATGCCCAATGATTAGAAAGCCGGATTTTGCATGAAGTCTACAGATAAATTATACTTGCGGTCGTCTGCTTTGTCAACAGAGATGTCTTATCTTAATTCCCAGCATTTCTTCTTTCTTCAGGCATCATGCTTGTGCTATAATCATTTTATCACATTGGCGGGAGTATGAAAAGGTACATCGACAAATAACGGCTGCATCGCAACCTGGAGGGCATAATATGACGCTCAAAGTGAATTACAGGAAGATTGTTGAGTATGAATTGATGTTGGGACGTGAGGCGACTGAAGCGGTTAAGGAGTATCCGGTAGGCTATCTTCCCATTGGCTGCCTTGAGAGACACGGTGATCATCTCCCTATGGGGCTGGACGTTATAAAGGCTCACAAGATCTGCTGTGTTACTGCTCAAGCCATCGGCGGCGTTGTATTCCCGCCGCACTTCTATTCTGGAATACATAAGATGACCAGAGAGCAAATAAGCAGATCCACAGGGGAATGGGGAAATATCTATACTGATGACACGGCTAAGGCGAACCTGGTAGACATCATAAACCAGATGGGGATATTGGGCATCAAGGTGTTAGTGTTGTACTCTGGACATTACCCAAAGTGCCAGATCGATATGATTCAGGAGATCGCGGAGGATTTCCGTGAACATCCTGACATCACCGTAATCCCGTTCACTGAGCCTCTCATAATGCAGGGGGATCATGCCGGGATCAGTGAGACATCTCTCATGCTCTACCTGGGGCGGGAGCTTGTTGATATGACTCGCATCTCTGCTATCAACTATCAGGATCACGGCTGGAATGATGCCAGGTCACCAGAGAAAGCAACCTGCGCTAAAGGGGAGGATGACGTTAAACAGATCGTCGCCCATTTGGAAGGCCTGATAAGGGAAGCTCTGGACGGCTGAACTGCGACCTGATGAGACAGACATCAAGTCAGTGTTAAACTTTTGGCTGATTTTGTGCTGATTTTGCGCTAATCTGGTGCTAATTTGTGGTAATAATGCCTCATTTTGTTCAATTAATCCTGAAAAAGTTTAACATTCTGAAGATCGTGAAAGACTGATGGTACTTGCGTTTAGCCTGTGTTAGTCTGAAAAAAGTTGAACAAATGTTTAACGGATTTCATTTTTCTCCAATCCTCGGTTGTGGTATTCTAACACAAAGGCACGAAGTCACTAAGACACTAAGTTGGCTTATAGGATTTACTGGCCACAGATTTTCACAGATAAAAACGGTGGTAAAGAACCACCTACTATACATATCGAGTTAACGTCTGCATTTCGGGAATAGGAATTTCAGATTCTTGTTTGCTCTGGGTTGGGAACTGCATATAATGCCGCATTTTGAGACATAAGATTATGGCGTTTTTGAGTGTAGATATGGCATCCATTGTGGGATGGGGAACCCGATTTCGGATATAGCTTCGCCATACTTGACTATCGGTTTCGAGTGTTTTGGGTGTGTCATTATGACACACCTGTAACATAATGTTACACCTGAATTGGATGCTGGATGCTGGATGCCATTGGCGAATGTGCGCGGCACGCGTCATCTGCGTTCTATTTGCAGAGATAGAATATGCTTTTCAGACATGCTCTAAAGACCCCCGAAACTCGGATATTGACTTTCCATGTATATCCTGTATAATCTCAGGGAAGTCATGAGAATATTTTCTGCGCTGGTTCTGGATGGCGGTCGTTAACCGGGCAAGAGGGGATGGCAAACCAATGATACAACGTCTGATACAATATATACGCGATAATAAAGAATGGGTGTTATCCGGAATCGGTCCGTATATAATAGGGCTTGTATTTACTGTAATAGGCTTTGCGATCGCTGGCTTCCGTATCTTGAAACGCCGGAAATCCAGTGCGGAAAGCCCTGATCCTATAAATGTCAATGTGAATATTGAGCTACCAAAGGACAGCGTCACGGCACTACCAAGCACTCCCCCTGCTGAAATCGCTGAGGAATCTCAGGGCATCAAAGTATCTCTCGCCAAGCTGCCGTCTACCAGTTCAGACCTGTTTGGTCGCGAGGAGGAACTGAAGATTCTGGATGAGGCGTGGGAGAATCCTGATGTCTTTATTAGCTACAGCCAAGACTCTCAGGAGCATAAAGAACGCGTTCTGGATCTCTCTGATCGACTCAGAAGAGATGGCATAGACTGTAACATTGACCAGTACGAAACTTCGCCGCCGGAGGGGTGGCCGAAATGGATGGATAGACAGATCGAAAAATCTGAATTCGTCATCGTGGTATGCACTGAGATATATCATCGACGCGTTATGGATGAAGAGAAGCCCGGCACAGGTAAGGGCGTCAAATGGGAAAGCATTCTGATATACCAGGACATTTATGATGCTGATGCAAAGAATATCAAATTCATTCCTGTTCTGTTTGATCTCGACGATGCTAAATATATCTGCAAACCTTTGGGGGGCGCGACATACTACTGTGTTAACACGGATGAAGGCTATGAGGCTCTCTATCGCCGTCTCACCAACCAACCCGAAACCACAAAACCCAAACTAGGCAAGCTGAAAAAGCTCCCGCCGCGTGAGCGGAAGCAAGGGCCTGTTGCTGTCGAAGTATCCCTGGCCAAGCTGCCGTCCACCAGTTCAGACCTGTTTGGTCGCGAGAAGGGGCTGAAGATGCTGGATGATGCGTGGGAAAAGCCTGAGACTGACGTGGTCAGCCTGGTGGCATGGGGTGGAGTGGGCAAAAGTGCGCTGGTGAATGTGTGGCTGAACGGGATGGAGAAAGAAGACTATCGCGGTGCGGAAAGAGTGTATGGATGGTCGTTCTACAGCCAGGGGGCAAGGGAAGGGGCGCAGGCATCCGCTGATGAATTCATCGACACGGCGTTGAGATGGTTTGGCGATCCCGAAATGGCTGACAGCAGCCGATCTCCCTGGGACAAGGGTGAGCGGCTGGCTGGACTGGTCAAGAAACAGCGAACGCTGCTCATCCTGGATGGTCTGGAGCCACTGCAGAATCCGCCAGGACAGGGGGTGGGTGAGATCAGGGATCCATCCCTCAAGTGTCTGCTTCGGGAACTGGCGCGGCAGAATCCCGGGCTTTGCGTCATCACAACGCGTCTGAAAGTGGATGATCTGAAGGACTATGTGGGAGCTTCTGTGGAGAGCGTTGACCTGGAGAAACTCTCGCAGGAAGCAGGCACGCAGCTTCTCAAGAATCTGGGCGCAGATGGCACGGATGATGAGCTAAGGCAGGCGGTTGATGAGTTCGACGGTCATGCCCTGGCACTGACGCTGCTGGGTAGATACGTGGCGGTGGTGTATAAAGGAGATATAAGGCAGCGGGACAAGATCCCCGGACTGACGAAGGAAAGAAAACATGGAGGTCATGCGAGACGGGTGATGGAATCATACGAGGAGTGGTTTAGCGGCAAACCAGAGCTGGATATCCTGCGCATCATGGGGTTGTTTGACCGTCCTGCAGAAGCTGATGCTATCGAGGCTGTCAGAATCGAACCAGTTATCGAGGGTTTGACCTCTGAACTGGGGAAGCTATCATACGATGACTGGCAGTTCGCTCTGAGCAACCTGCGGGAAGTAAGGCTTCTCTCCCCGGAAGATCCAGATAGACGGGACTGCCTGGACTGCCATCCGCTCATACGGGAGCATTTCGGTGAGCAGTTGCGGCAGGAGTTCCCCGAAGCGTGGCGGGAAGGCAACAACCGGCTCTATGAGCATCTGAAGAAGATTGCTAAAGAACTCCCAGACACCATTCAGGAGATGGCTCCGCTGTTCGCCGCAGTGCTTCACGGATGCCAGGCAGGACGGCATCAGGAGGCGATGGATGAGATATACTGGCCGCGTATTCAGAGGAGGGATAAGGCTTTCATTGCGAAGAAACTCGGAGCGATAGGCTCTGAACTGGCTGCGTTGTCCGGCTTCTTCGATCCCCTCTGGAGCAAGCCTGTGGATGGACTTACCGAAGCTGCTAAATCCTTTGTCTTGAGCGAGGCAGGCTATGATCTCCGGGCACTGGGCAGGCTGAGGGAGGTGGCAGAACCTATGGAGGCAGGACTGGAAATCCGACTCAAGCGACAGGAATGGCTGCACGCGTCTAGATTTGCCAACAACCTGAGCGAAGTCCACCTGACTATGGGCGAAGTGGAGAAGGCACTGGGTTACGCCCGGCAGAGCGTGGACTACGCCGACCATAGCGGCGATGCCTTTTGGCGAATGGGTAGCCGAACGACACTGGCAGATGCACTCCACCAGTCAGGGAAGCTGGAGGAAGCCCAAGCTGCCTTTATTCAGGCGGAGGAGATGCAGAAGGAGAGACAGCCGTCGTACCCGCTTCTCTATTCCCAAGGGGGCTTTCGATACTGCGACCTGCTGCTGGAACAAGGGGAGTACCGGGAGGTGCTGAACCGGGCTGGTCGGGCACTGGAATGGGGTACACAAGAATACTCGCTTCTCGATTTCGCCCTTGACCACCTCTCCCTGGGAAGGGCGCACATGCTTCAGGCACAGGAGGAAACCGGCGATTTCTCACAGGCGTCTGCACAACTGGATCAGGCAGTGGATGGATTGCGGGCGGCAGGAACTCAGCATAATCTTCCTTGGGGTCTGCTGGCGCGGGCGGAGTTGCATCGGGTGATGGGTAATCTCGACATGGCACAGCACGACCTGGAGCAAGCCATGACCATCGCCGCCCGGGATGGAATGCGTCTGCACGAAGCGGATTGCCACCTGGGATTCGCCCGGCTGTATCTGGCTATGAAGAAAAAAGATAAGGCGCGGGAGAGTCTGAAGACTGCCAGAGAGATGATTGACCAGATGCGCTACCACCGACGGGATGGCGCGGTGGAGGAACTGCAAAGCCAGATCCATTAGCCACAGAATAACACAGAAATTCACAGATGCTGGATTCTGGATTCCAGCCTTCGCTGGAATGACAGGAAGCGGTCAGGCTATTTGGATTATGTCATTTTTCAATCAAATTCATCATTATGCACGAAAATCTGGTTCCAGTGACAACCCCCTAGCCCCCTTTTCTAAGGGGGAATAAAGCTGTGCCTACTCAACCGACGGTTTTCTCACGTTTTGCTAATGACACATTCGGAACTGGTATGAGATAGAATGGAAGGAGTGATGCCGTCATGAAGGAAGCGATGTGGTATGGGAAGCTGTCGGACGGGCGCGTCAGGTGTGATCTGTGCAACCATCGCTGTGTGATCGCTGATGGTGAACGTGGAACCTGCGGCGTTCGCGAGAATAGGGACGGCACGCTTTACAGCCTGGTATACGGAAAGACTATCGCTACTCACGTCGATCCTATAGAGAAGAAGCCGCTCTTCAATTTCTACCCGGGGACGCGCTCCTTTTCTATCGCCACTGTGGGATGCAACTTCAGATGCACCCATTGTCAGAACGCTGACATCTCCCAGATGCCGACAGATCGAGGTAGAATAATGGGGGAGGATGCGCCGCCGGAACGGATAGTGCGCATGGCTGAAGCTAACGACTGCCAGAGTATCGCGTATACTTACACTGAGCCGACGATATACATGGAATACGCGTATGACACGGCGAAAATCGCCAGCGAACGCGGGATCAAGAACGTCTTTGTGACTAACGGTTATATGACGGAGGAAGCTCTCAGAGCGATGCAGCCGTATCTGGACGCCGCTAACGTGGATCTGAAAGGCTTCACGGAGGAGCATTACCGCGAGGTCTGCGGAGCGCGGCTGAAACCGGTTCTGGACACGCTCAAGCTCATGAAAGAATTGGGCATCTGGATCGAGGTGACAACACTGATCATCCCAACTGTGAACGATTCGGTGGAGGAATTAAAGCAGATTGCGGAATTCATTATGAGCCTGGGCGCTGAGACGCCCTGGCACGTGAGCCGATTTCATCCCACGTACAAAATGATAAACCTCCCATCGACGTCGGTGCATTCTGTGATCAAAGCGCGGCAGATCGGCCTGGAAGCCGGCCTGAGATACGTCTACACCGGCAACGCTCCGGGAGATGATGGCGAAAATACTTACTGCTATAACTGCGGGAAAGTGCTGATACCCAGATACGGATACCAGTTGGGGGAAATCCACATAAAAGACTCTAAATGCGAATACTGCGGTACTAAGATAGATGTCATCCAGGGAGTATGATGCGTGTTGTGGCATCTTAACACAAAGGCACTAAGTCGCTAAGACGCAAAGAAGGCCAGAAGGCCAGATATTGGCATGCATATATGCTTATGCAGTCAAGCTTGACTACCAGCATTCAGTCGTCCTTACAGGACTTATGGTGTTTTTTATATTTCCAATCCCCAGCAGTGAACTACTGGGCTAACTTCGGAAGTCCCTACGGGACTATGCAGGCAAGATGCCTGCGCTCCCAGGAAAGCCAGATTTATTAGCCACAGAATAACACAGAATTTCACAGAAATCATACTGAAGGTTGGTGCTCATGATCCAGGTGAAATTGGCAATCATTGTAATTCTGCTGTTCGCTGTGACGATGGACATCGCCGCGGAGGACGGTCTCTGGGAGGATGACTTTGAGAGGCCGTCGTTGGACAAATGGCATTTGGGACGCGGATGCCGCATAGAAGAGGAAGAAGGCGGCAATCGGATTCTGGTGTGTTCTGGCAGTTCGTTGACGGAACCGATCATCTACGAACAGTGCTACAATTACACCGTCCGGGCGAAGGTCAGACTCATGCAGGGCGGACTGATTCTCTATTTCCGACGACTCCACGCCAGCGGATATTTCGCGATAATAAACGAGCATGAACTCGGCCTGCGGAAGCACGTGGGTGAGGATGTCTTCGAGTTGAAAACCCTGAGACCGGGAATAGCGCCTATGATGTGGCATACCGTCAAGGTCGCCCTCCAAGGGCAGCACATAAGCGTATATATCAATGATAAACTGAAGATCAGCTATACGGACAGATTCAATCCTATCCCTATGGGGAATTTTGCCTTTGAGGTACTTGACAACTCGGAGGTGCATTTCGACGACGTTTCTCTGGAAATACAGCCGCTTTTGCAGGACTCAAAGTGGGTGAAAACCGGCGGCCCAAACGGCGGGCTGGGGTACGATATACGGATACACCCGCGGGATAAGCGAATCATGTTCGTGTCCGACAATCCCAGCGGTGTCAACAAGAGCGTCGATGGCGGCAGGACGTGGACTGCGAAGAACAAAGGTATAGGCGTCAGAGCTGGCCCGTCCGGCGATGGCGTGCCCATATTCTCGCTGACTATCGATCCCAACAATCCAGATATAATCTGGACTGGTACGCAGGGCAGGCGGGGGATATATAAATCCCTGGACTGCGGCGAGAGCTGGACGAGGATGGATAATGGAATAGAGGAGCGGGATGAGATAACTTTCCGCTCGTTTACAGTCCAACCGGGCAACTCCGACATCGTCTATGCAGGCGCGGAAATATCTACTGGTATTCAGGGGTTCGAGTTTGATAAGGCTAAAGGAAAGATATATAAGACGGAGGACGGCGGAGAAAACTGGCATCCCCTATGGGAGGGTGGAAGCCTGGCGAGGTTTATAATAGTCGATCCCCGCGATATGGATACTATATACGTCTCCACGGGGATATTTGACAGGGAAGCCTACAACGATACCGGCTCCGGCGTGATAAAATCCACTGACGGAGGCAAAACGTGGCGTGAGATCAACAACGGAATCGACAACCTGTTCGTGGGTTTTCTGGAGATGCATCCCCGCGATCCTGACATCCTGTTCGCCGCTGCCGGGATGAATTCTCACAGGGGCGCAGAAGGCGGTATATACAGGACTTTTGACGGCGGGGAGCACTGGAAAAAGGTTCTCACTCGCTGGGTGATGAGCGTGGTCACCTTCAGTCCATCCGACCCGGATGTAATATACGCGGGAAGCGCGGGAGCCTTCTTCAGAAGCGACGACGGCGGCGATACGTGGCAGGAATTCCAGCAGCATGGGAGCTATGGGCCATCTGGCATCAGAGCTGGCGTCCCCATAAGCGCGGTGGTGGATCCAGACGATCCTATGACCGTATTCGTCAACAACTACGGCGGCGGATGCTTCAAATCCACCGACGGCGGCAGGACGTGGATCGATTCCAGCAGAGGCTACACTGGCGCGGACATGCACCACGTGGCTGTCTCCTCTGACAGTCCATCGAGAGTTTACACTATCGGTAGAAGCGGACCCTTCAGGAGCTTCGACAGCGGGGAGAACTGGGAGGGAGTGGCTTTCCCTCCGGCGAATATGCCGGAATGGTGCTGCATAGCCCCAAGTCCATCTAATCCTCGTGAGATCTTAATGTCGGACGAGCACCAAGGGATGATTTTCAGAAGCGAAGATGGTGGAGATAGCTGGCGGCACGTTTTCCACCACAAAATGGCCGGCGGCAGCCCAAACAACAGACACGGATTCAAAAAGATCGTATACGCGCCGTCCGATAACAACATCGTTTACGCCGGGATGCGCACCAGCAGAAACGTCACCGAGAGCGGCATGAGAAAACTCGGTCTGGGGATGTATAGGTCATTCGATGGAGGCCGGATGTGGAGGGAAATAAACGGGAATCTGGGGAGCTACGCGAGGAATATTAACACCATCGCTGTTCATACTCTGAACCCGGACATTGTGTATATCGGCACTTTGCGCGGCGGCGTGTATAAAACCACAGATGGCGGAGGATCGTGGGCGATAAAGAACGACGGACTCGTGGAGTCGGATGTGCGGTCGCTGGCGATAGACAGAACTGATCCGAGGATAATCTACGCCGGATTGGGAAAAGGCGCTGGAATATGCAAATCCACCGACGGCGGGGAAAACTGGACGCCAATAGGAAACGGGATAGAAATAATCTGCCCGCCAGACCTCCTGCCGCTGGGGAAAGTGGCTCAGGAAATCTCATTTCAGGAGCCAAAGACGGTGATCTCCTCCACTGACTATTCTATACAATGGTCTGTTATCACGAGTGTGGTGATCGATCCATCGCAATCTGAGACTATCTACGTGTCCGATCAGGCAACCGGGGTCTACAGATCCACCGACGGCGGCAAGCTGTGGACTCCTATAAACAGTGGCCTGTCAACCAAAGCGGTCACTGATCTGTCTATATCTACTGACGGGCAAACCCTATACGCCGCGACATCCGGCGAAGGCGTCTTTCGGCTGGATATGTGAGGGAAGATGACGAAAAAGGAAGTTCACGATACCATAGCCCAATACAGGAAAAAGCTTGAGGCGATGGGAATAAGACCTAAAAAGATCATCCTCTATGGCTCCCACGCTTCTGGAACAGCCACGGAGCATAGTGATCTTGATCTGGTCGTAGTGTCAGATGACCTCAAAGACCTGGATTTATGGGAGAGATTATGTCTTCTTGGACAAGCACGCAAAGGGATAAGAAAACCGATGGAGATATTGGGCTATACTGAGGAAGAATATGAATCGGATCAATGCAGCACGTTCATCAGAGATGAGGTAAAAGCTAAAGGCGTGGAGGTGATATAAGTGGAAAGAGTTGTATATCTACTTGGTGCGGGATTTTCGGCGCCATTGGGCCTTCCGGTGATGAGCGATTTTCTGATGAAGTCGAAAGATATGTATTTCGAAGATACTGATCGTTATAGCCACTTTAAAAAAGTCTTTGATAGAATAAAAGAAATGTCGGTATGCAAAAACTATTATGAAGCTGATCTGTTCAACATCGAAGAGATCCTCTCGATTCTTGAAATAGACAAATACACAGGTGCAGGGGATTCTGCGGTATCATTCCAGAGATATATCAAGGATGTGATTAAACACTACACCCCTGATCTAGAACCACATAGAGAAAGTAGTGGCCGGGAAGAATTACCTAATAACTGGCACCCTCATATTTTCGGGGATACATTGTGGAAAGGCTATGGCTTCTTTATTGGGGGTATTCACAACCTCAGTTTCCAGAGAATTTTTATTGATGAGGAAAAAAGGCAGGATCTTACACAGTCTCCGCTCATAAAATGCTCTTGTGGTAGGAATCCTGATGCCGAAACGAGTTACTCCTTAATCACATTCAACTATGATCTCATACCTGAAACTGTTTGTAGGTTTATCAACGAAAACTATATTGTTGATGACGAGATCGCCTTCATTACTGAAGCAGATAGAGGAATAAATGGTGACCAGAATAGACCGGTCCTTGCTAAATTACATGGAAGTATAGACTCAACTATTGTTCCGCCAACGTGGAGCAAAGGACCGATCGAGTCGGAGATATCGGGTGCGTGGGAGCTTGCGTATAAATACCTTACTGAAGCCAATCATATAAGGATTATTGGATACTCTCTTCCTATAACGGATACTTATGTGAAATATCTCCTCAAATCAGCGGCGACGGAATCCCTGAATTTAAAAAGCATTGACGTAATCTGCATGGATCCTGATCATTCTGTAGAAAAAAGATATAAAGACTTTATCATATTTGATCATTCTAGATTTGCGGATGAAAATATCACAAGATATTTTGATGCAATATTTGTAAGACAAGTACCAGCCTCACGAGATGTAGAAATGGTGACGCTAGATAAACTGGAGAAAGCGCATGAGAGGTTTATGGAGCAATACAGCAAAGCTCTCAAATAAATGCTATGTGAGCGGAGTATTGTACCGACTTTCTCTGGACGAGGTGAGGGCATATTACTCTCGTGAAGGTGTCCTCGACGAGATACTCGGCGCGATGCGACGATGGCACGATATAAAAACCCTACGGAGTTCTTTTTGATCGTGAATGCTGTATTGAAAAGCCTGATCATATTCCTTTATCCGACTCAATGCCGTTACTGCGAAGAGAATCTGGATCCGGCTGACGGGCATTACATCTGCAAATCGTGCTGGCAAACGGTGGAATTTATAGCGAGGCCATACTGTGAGACGTGCGGTTGCCCGCGGAGTCAGACTATAGCTTTGCCTGACAAGATCGCCTCCTGCAATAAATGTCCGGATAGCGCCAGATTCAGGAAAGCCCGGTCTGTGGCAGGATATGATTCCGTTGTGGGAGCGGGTCTCCGACTGCTGAAATACTCTGGCAAGACCGTCATGGCGAAGCCACTGGCAGATCTGATGATTAAAGCCATGCCCATGCTCTTCGGCATGGAGGATTACGATTACATCGTGCCTGTACCTCTGCACAAAAAAAGGAGGCGAGAACGCGGCTACAATCAGGTGGAATTGATAGGTCGGCGGTTGAGCAGCACCACGAATATCCCGATGAAAACTCGCAGCCTCATCAAAACTGTCCATACTCCACCGCAGGTGGGTCTGTCGTATGAGAAGAGACAGAGGGATGTAAAAGGGCATTTCGATCTCTCTGATCCATTGGAGCATGCTGGAAAGAGAATCCTGCTCATAGACGACGTCCTTACCACAGGGGCGACAGCGAATGAGTCGGCGAGAGTATTGCTGCAAAAAGGCAAAGCGAAATACGTGGATGTGTTTACACTGCTCAGGGTGCTGCAGAAACTATAGTCCACGACCAGAAGGGGGTGAGGAGCGACGTTCTAATCTTGTGTTGCATGATCGCATTTGATGGTATTTATTTGCTATTTAAACTATTATTCAGGAGGTAGATCGAAAATGAGAAAAGTGATAGTGACGATTGTTTCTCTCGTATTTATCATAGGAGCCGTTGGTTGCAGCACGCTTCCTATGAATTCCAATCTTGATAAGCCTGTGAGCATGACAAAGGTGAGCGAAACGCCAGTGAAGGCGTTCGTTTCGCAGAGCAAAGCGATCTGGCTCCTCTGGGGGTACTATCCGCTGGTGCTGCCGACGATTGACGGTATTATCGCCCCTGAAATAACCGGTCACAGCGGTTTGCAGAATCTAAAGATCACCACAGAATGCGAACTCGTCGATGTTATTATCAACAAGTTAACAATTGGTATCGTTACCATGCGGACAATTACAGTCCAGGGCGAAATATACGATGAGAGTCCTCCAGCCAGGACTCCTACCCCCGCTAGTAATTGAGGTGAAAGGGAACAGGGGAGGGGCATTATGAATCTGCAAGAGAGCATTGCGAGTGCCGCTTCGCATCTGCTTAAATCTCAGCGCGAGGACGGCCATTTTGCGGGGGAGCTTTCTGCCAATATATTTCCCACGTGCACCTATGCTCTGGTTCAGATGGCACAGGATCGATCTGTGGACGACGATCTGATAAAATGGCTCGTCGAAAACCAGAACGAAGATGGATATTGGGGACTGGACGCCTCTGGAGGCTCCGACAGCGAGGCTACGCTGTTTGCGAAGCTGGCGCTGAAGGAAATACAGCGAACGACAGGTACCAGGTACAGGAAAGAGATCGAGTCCGTTCTGGCAAAATCGCCTGATCTGCCGCTGAACCTGTGGATCATAAAGATCATGTATGCCCGCTGCGGCCACATCTCCTGGGATGAAGTCATGCCGCCGGGCTTCGTGAGCGCCGCGATGAGACTTATGGAGTGGATCAGACCAGTGCTGCCCAAATCCCTGCTCTCGCGCCTCAAGCCTCCGATAAAATTCGCCCCACCCGTCAGGCTATTCTACTCCTCCATTTTTGAGGATATGTTCATAGCCGAGAAATACACTCTTGTGCCGATGCTCCTCATCATGGAAGCTAACACTGCAAAGCGCAAAGAGATCGTAGCGGAGCTAGCAGATTGGATGCTGGAGAACAGATGCGCCGACGGCAGTTGGTTTAAAGTGGGTCTCATAACTGCCATATCTCTGCTGGCTCTGTTAGATACGCGGGCATTTGGTTATGAAAGCGCCGATCTGGAATCCGCAATCCACGAGGGTGATGAATGGTTGCAGAAGCTCCGTACCAGCGACGGTGGGTGCAGAGAGGCTGTGAATCTGAACGTCTGGGACACAGCGTTAAGCATCATATCTCTGGAAGCCACTGCATCGGGTGAATACGGGCATCAGACAGAGCGTGCCGCGGCGTGGTTACTGGCGAACCAGAACGAAGACGGCGGCTGGCCCTTCTCAGGTTTGCCGGGCGGCAATCTTCCCAGCGACGCTGATGATACCGCTCTGGCGACGCTGGCAATGCTGCGGGCTGGCGTAAGTAAAGATCATGCCGCTATACAGCAAAGCATGGCATGGCTCAAATCCCATCAATCTGGCGATGGCGGTTGGGGAACGTATATCCCCGGAAGCGGGGACGTGAGCTGCGTTAGCATAACGTCCCACGTAATAGAAGCCTGCCTGGAAATGGGAGAACTCCGGGAAGAGGTGGAAAGAGCCATCACATGGCTCAAAAAGGTGGTGACCGATTCAGGATACTGGAGCGACCTGTGGCTTGCTATGAACACCTACGGCACTGCGACGGCCGTGGCTGCGCTGATTAAATTCGGGCAGGCTGACTGCGCTGAGGTGAAGAACGGCGTCAAGTGGCTTGAAAAAGTCCAGAATCCCGACGGCGGCTGGGGCGAGGACATGAAAGGCAATCCGGGAGATAGCACCACCGAACAGACGGCATGGTCAACGTATGCGCTTCTTCTGGATAATGCCAGTAGTCCATCAGCTCGGCGGGGAATAGAATATCTTCTTAATCACCAGAGTCCAGATGGAAGCTGGCCTTCCAGTTGCGTCGGGATCTATTGGGAAGTGATCGGCGGCTATATCGACCCTGTATATTCGTCCGTATTCGCACTGATGGCTCTGAACCAGGCTGTACTGCCATGACACCGGGCATCTATCATCTGTTGATACATCTATCTCAGGATACAGAGATAGAAATTGGCCGGCTGGGCAGATTCCACTTTCCGGCTGGATATTACGTATATACCGGCAGTGCGCTTGGCGGTCTGAAAGCCCGGATCGCCAGACATCGCCGGAGCGAAAAACGTCTACACTGGCATATTGATTATTTGCTTCAGTATGCCAGTGTTATTGATGTTATTACGCATCAAACTACAGAGCGTCTGGAATGTCACTTCAGCCATAGGATCTTGTCCCTCCCGAATTGCGAGATTCCTGTGAAGGGATTTGGTTCCAGCGATTGTAGCTGTCAATCTCACCTGGTATATTTCAGAAAAAAGCCATATATCCAGCAATTTTCATGAGTTTTACATGCTCAGGGGAATTCTTTACCCCGATTTCCATGTTATATAGGACGTTATTGATTTCCCTTATCGAACCGTTAGTGCCATATTATCCTTGAACTCTTGTGAGATACTGATATAATAAGAGGCACTGATGCAAAAAAGTCTTCGGTGGAAAGGGAAATCATGTGCCGCGTTCAGAATGCAGAGGACAAAAAGAAAGAGTTTGAGGAAATTGCCTTCCAGTATATGGATTCGCTTTACGGCGCTGCCCTGAGAATGACGAGAGATGGAAACGATGCGCAGGACCTCGTCCAGGACGCATATTTGAGGGCGTATCGGTTCTTCGGTAAATTCGAGAAAGGTACAAATTTCAAGGCATGGCTGTTCAGGATTCTCAAGAATGTATACATAAATAAGTATCGTAAAGAACTGAAAAAGCCACAAATGGTGGAAATTTCTGACGTTGAGGCTTTTGGCGGTCTAAAAGAGGAAGTGTCACCTGAAGATGAAATTTTCGATAAGCTTCTTGATGATGACATTACTAATGCTATTGATAATTTACCAGAGGAATTCCGCCTCGCTATCATCCTTTCAGATCTGCGTGGATTTTCATACAAGGAGGTGGCCGAAATCCTCGACTGTCCCATAGGCACCGTCATGTCCAGGCTTCATAGAGGACGAAGACTCCTCAGAGACAGTCTGCGTGAGTATGCAAAAAAACACGGCTATATAAAGGACTTATAGATTATGAAATGTAGAGATAACTGGGTTTGTTTGTGTGCGTATTTAATAGACGAAGAGCCAGAACCGGAAAGGATGAGGGCTATCGAAGAAAGCCCCAATTTGTGCCCCAGATGCAGGTCATGCAGTGACCGCGAGCGTCAGCGGGAAATAGAGTTTCAGCGAAATACAAGAACCCTGATTCAGAGGCGATTCCCCAACGTCACCACACCAGATTTCTTAAAGAAAAATATGATGATCAAACTGGGAGAATCCGAGGAATACAGGGAGTCTGGTGTTCAGGTTCTGGGCCTCGTCCGCTGGGGAACCCACATCGCTCAAGTTTACAAAAACGAGGACGAACTGACTGAAGTTCTGGTGCCATATATAGAAAAAGGGCTGGAGGATAATGAACTCTGCGCATGGGTGACCTCAGAAATATTGGGGGAAGAAGCCAGGGAAGCTCTCACAAAGGAGATGCCAAATCTCCAGGAATACGTGAACAGAGGTCAGATGCAGTTTCTTTCTTATCAGGATTGGTATATACCCGACGGGCGCCTTAACGTCCAGTATGCCCTGGATAGCGTTCTCAGGAAATACCAGGAGGCTCTATCCAATGGCTATTCAGGATTAAGAATTACAGGAAATCTCTTCTGGTTAGATGAATCAGATTGGGGTTCCCTTATGCAGTTTGAGGATCTTCTGGATGATGCAGTCCGGAACATTAATGCGCTCGTTATATGCGTATACAAAGAGAGCAAATGCACTACAGATAACATAGTTGACGTTATAGATAGACACAGATATGTAATTTCCAAAATAGACGACTCGTGGCGGCTTAGAAGACCATGAAGCTGGAAATCGAGATAATGGGGATACGCTGTGCTGCGTCTCGATACCCCGCCCTCCCATTCTCCCACGCTCCGATTCTACCAATACTAATTCCATCCTAACCTTCCCTTACCCTAAAACTCTATATCCGCTATTGGAGATCCCTGCCGTGGGTCAGTTAATTCACTGTTGATCTTCAGGATACGATCATGTATGATAAGGCACAACTCTGGGCATGTTGCGAGGTCGTACCGACGATCACTACATGCTCAGGAGCGTGAGTTGGGAAATACACTGGAGAATCGACGCTGAAGAAAGGAGCAAATAGGTGAGCGAGGTCTATGGCTGGACCGGAAAAATACTTAGAGTTGACTTATCATCAGGCAAAATATCGACTGTTGATACCATGAAATACGTCCCAGCTTTCATCGGCGGCCTGGGAGTCGCGTCACGGATAGCCTGGGAGGAGCTTTCTCCCGGCGTTGATGCCTTTGATCCAGAGAACATGCTGTTCGTTATGGTGGGGCCTTTGACTGGCACTATGGCTTCAGGAGCAGGACGCGTTGAAGTCCTGGGAATTGCGCCACAGCAGCATCCACCAGTTTTTTCCCGATCGGGTATGGGCGGTCATTGGGGACCGGAACTGAAGTATGCGGGATACGATGGCATTATAATTCAGGGCAAAGCCGAAAACCCTGTCTATATTTGGATCCACGATGGAGAGGTGGAGATACTAGATGCAAGTAATCTATGGGGCAGAGGCACATACGGAACAACGAAAGCTCTGCGGACTATACATGGTACCAATACAAGGGTTATATCTTGTGGACAGGCGGGAGAGCGTCTTTCGAGGATCGCAGTTATACAGACCGAAACAGGCAATGCCGCTGGTCAGGGTGGCTACGGTGGTGTCATGGGATCCAAGAACCTGAAAGCCATCGCAGTGAGAGGCACAATGGGCGTCAGGATCGCCAGACCGCAGGAGTTCCTGGATCTTTGTATGAGCGCCAGCACGGAAGGGCAAAGCCCTGGAGGAAGACTGAACCGCAGACGTGGTGGTGCGGGACAAACAGGCGTTCGGACGGATCGTGATGGAAATATAATGCGTCGGCGTAAATGCGGCTTCTGTCTAACGCCCTGTATCCACCGGATCTATGAAAACGTGCAGTCAGCAGATGGCTTGAGCATACCCAGTGTTGCGCGCCACTGCTGGGGTTACATGGGAAATTCCCCTACAGTCGATCTGACAGCCAGGGCTATTACCAGTGATTACGGCCTGAATGGATGGGAGATCGCTTTCGGGATAATCCCGTGGTTGCAGCTATGCAAACAGCATGGTCTGATCGACAGGATCGATGGTATGGAGATTCCTGTCCCTGATGAACCCATTGGGTATATGAGAGATACTGAGCCATACCCATCGGAGTTCGTTAATACGCTGATACACAATATCGCCTTCCGTGAAGGTGAACTGGGTGATGTTCTGGCTGACGGAGCGTGCTATGCTGCGGACAGACTATTTAATGGTGATGGAATCCCGCTCCTTGATCGCATCTATCCACGCCACTGTGGTCAGACGGAGCATTGGGGTGGACACTGGGGCCCAGGTGGCGGCGTATACTGGCCGTGGTGGCTGCCGCCCATCCTACAATGGTGTATCGACACGAGAGATCCGGCCAACGACTCAACACACCAATGGACAGAGCACGTGCAGACTTACATGCCTGAGAGTGGGCCACATCGCGGGCCTTTCTCACTGGAAAAGGTGAGTGCTGTTTGCGCCAGAGTATATGGCAATCCGGACATTCTCAACCCGGCGTTTGAATATGATCCGCCAGAGCTTAAGGCCATACCTGCTATATGGCACAGCCATCAGGGCATGGTGGTGGACTCATTGATCCTATGCGACTATGAGAACACGCGGGTTTTCAGCACATTGAGTGAAGATGGATCAGCCGACACCGCCCTGATGTCAAAGCTATTTTCAGCCTGCACAGGCTACGATGTGAGCGAAGAGGAATTGGGCAGAGCAGGGGAGCGTATCTGGAACCAGCTTCGGGCTATTGATGTGAGAAATTTCGGACGCAATCGGGATATTGATGAATCTACCATTGATGGATTTATGTATCCCGGCAAGGATGATGGCGTCATGCTGGATCGAGGGAAGTTCCTGACGCTCCTTGATAAATACTATGAACTGAGTGGATGGGATCCCACCAGCGGATGTCCCACAAGAGCTAAACTAGAGCAACTGGGTATCAGCGATATTGCTGATGAACTCGAAACGCCAAACAAGTAGGGGCACGCTGCGCGTGCCCGGGCACAAGCATTGTGCCCCTACGAATAACGACACAGATTTGTCGAGGGATTTTTCATACCGCCGAGGAACTCTAAGAGCACTTCACAACGCCTAAAAGGAAGGTGCGTAATGAATATCGATCAATTGGAGACACCGGTCGCCATCGTCGACCTGGATAAATTGGAGGCAAATATCGCCGGGCTTCAAGCTTATTTGAGCAAACACGACATCGCCAATCGGCCTCACATAAAGACCCATAAGATACCGGAGATCGCTCACATGCAGCTCAACGCAGGAGCGGTGGGTATCACCTGCCAGAAGCTAGGTGAGGCTGAGGTCATGGCTCAAGCGGGCATCAGGGACATCTTTTTGCCTTATAATCTTTATGGTGAGGCCAAGCTGGAACGGCTGATGCTCCTGGCTCGTCGGGTGAGTATGAGCGTCACGGCAGATTCAGAGACTGTCGTGAATGGACTTTCCGCAGCGGCGAAGCGAGCAGACCTGATCCTGCCGGTACTGGTGGAGTGCGACACAGGTGGGAAACGCTGTGGAGTTCAGTCACCCCAGGAGGCAGCAGACCTGGCGCGCCTCATTGCCAAATCCCCCTGCTTGCACTTCGGCGGCCTGATGACGTTCCCCAACAGTGAGGGCGCCGATGCCTTCATGTGCGAGACCAAGGCGCTGCTGGCAGCGGATGGAATCCCTGTGGAGCGCGTCAGCGGCGGCGGCACGCCATGTATGTGGCAGGCGCATACCATGAATGAACTTACCGAACACCGTGCCGGAACCTACGTATACGGTGATCGCTCCATCATCAGATCAGGCGCGCTGAAGTTAGAGGATTGCGCTCTCAGGGTAATCACCACTGTCGTCAGCAGGCCCACAGCCGACCGGGGAGTTCTGGACGGTGGCAGCAAGACGTTTTCTTCGGATCTACTGAAATTAGAAGGGCATGGGCTTATTCTGGAGTATCCTGAGGCTAATATATACGGTCTGTCTGAAGAACATGGCTGCACCGATTTTTCGCAATGCCAGAGCAAACCGGATATTGGTGAGCGGGTGACGGTTATCCCTAACCATGCCTGTGTCGTTAGTAACCTCTTCAATCAGATTATGGGCATCCGTGGTGACTCAGTTGAGGTGGTATGGCCAGTCGCGTGTCGCGGCCTGTTGCAGTAGAAATCAACTACCCCGCCCGCAGGGCTTGTGAAAGGGGAAAATGATGGAAGGGAAAATAACCAGGCGCGAGTTTGTCAGATCAGCAGCCGTTGGCGCTGCATCTGTAGCTTCGCTTGGAATAGCAGTTCAGTCTGTGGAATCGAAGGAATCCAGCACAAAGCCAGAACCGGGAGGGAGTGACAATATGTCTGATAAGGTCAGGATCGCCGCCATACAATCGAACCGTGTGCCAACGTGCAGCGGCTTGAGAACCAACCCATTCAGTGATGAATTCTCCATGAATGATCTCCTTCTATCTATTGAGCGGAGGATTGCCTGGTATGAGGGTCTGTTTGATCAGGCAGCCGGGGAGAAATGCGATCTGGTGGTTATCACTGAGGACTTTACGCGACTGAGTTCGTGCATGACTTTTCTGGATGACCGGTCCATATTCCAAACTGCTGTGAAGAAACAGACGCCGCTTATACTGGAGCGTTTGGGAGCAGCATCCAGGAAGAATTCCATGTTTATAGTGGCGTGCTACTTCGCTCTTGAAGGTGACACCATCTACAATGTGGCGGATCTCTTCGGTCGCAAAGGGGAACTGGTAGGACGGTATCGTAAGGTACACATGCCTCAATACGAACTCTGGCAGGTTACTCCTGGTGACTCTTTCCCGGCATTTGAGACAGACATAGGATGGATCGGTATGCTCATCTGCTACGATCAGATGTGGCCTGAAGCGGCATCCTGCTGTGCTATGAACGGCGCTCAACTGATATGCCATCCCAGCGCCGCCAGTCTGAAGGATTTCCACATGCGCACCCGCTCCAAAGACAATCAGGTACACTATATCTCATCCACTGGACGCAACTCAATGATCTCATCCCCGCTTGCGGATATACTGGCCAATGCAGAGGACAAAGATCCAGTCATCGTCCATGCAGATGTGGATATCAAGGGAGCTACAGTAGCCGATGAGCTATTCTGGGAGTATCTCTACTCAGGCATACAGGATCACAAGGAACGGCATCTGAAGTTCCGCAGACCTGAAACCTACCGCGTCCTAACAGAGAAGAATCCGCCATTGTCAAATCAGTATCCAGAGGGCGGAGTAGCTAATACGCCAGAAACTATAGAAGAAGTATACAGGAAGCACAAGGAGGCGCGGCAGAAAGGTATGCGAGGAGAGAAAGTGCCATATAACTGGCGATGGTAGCCTTCCCAGTGTTCGTGCAGTTGATGATACTGTTGGCGAATTCAGCCCCGCCAGATCACCCCCATCCTAGCCTTCCCCCATCAAGGGGGAAGGGATTTGAGGCTTGGCAAGAATACTCGTTTTTTCAGTCAAAAAGCGATAATATAGAGAACCATCAGTTCCTTCCCCCTTGATGGGGGAAGGCTAGGATGGGGGTGATCAAGAAGACTGTTGTTGAACTCAAGAACTAACGCACAATTATGTTATGGAATTGGTATAACGGGACTGAAAAGTCCCGCCTATCGGTAATAATAAGGTTCCCATTGACCGAAATAATAAAATCCCCACTGACCGATAGTCGGGGTTTTCCAACCCCGACCGAACAGCAATTCCGAATTCGCCAACAGTATCAGTTGATGAACGGGAGAAACAGCATAGTATCACGGCGCTAACCTTATCACACGAAATCCCACGTCGAAGCCACGATAATCGGGGCGATGCTCTGACTGTGGATAGATAAATATCTGCCGGGACTTATAATAGAAGCTGCCGCCACTAAGGACGCGGTATTCACCTGAGTCAGCCCCCAGAGGGTCGGTCCGAACCGAGGCACCGCGCTCCCCGGTCGACCAGTACCAATAGCCATACCAATCGTGACACCACTCGTGTGCATTACCCGTCATATCGAATATGCCCCAGGCGTTGGGCTTCTTCTGTCCCACAGGATGTGCATATTTTTCCCCTGCCCTTACCGTATTATTAGAGTACCATGCAAATTCTGCAATTTCGTTCTCATCAAAACCGAACCCGGATTTGGACGTCGATCCGGCGCGGAAAGCGTGTTCCCATTCCGCTTCGGTGGGAAGTCTATACTGACCTCCATCGCAGGCGTTAAGCCGGGCGATGAACTCCTGACAGTCATTCCAGCTCACGTATGTTATTGCATTATCAGGCGCGTCCTGAGCGTATTCCTGCCCCATCCAGGGCTTGGTATTCATCACCAGCCCCCATTGATTCTGGGTGATCTCATAGATTGACATCTGAAAAGGTTTGGTGAGGATCACCTTAACCTCACCCTTCATAAACTCACCTGCCGGAACGGAAACGAGCTTGATGCCCAGGTAGTCGGCAGCCTCTTTACCGGATGCTTTGACTTTACGCACAAAGGCTTCGCGGTTATCCGGGTCATATATCTCTGGCGGTTCGACCTCCCTGGCCCTCCCGAAGCGGAGATTCTCATTTCCCTGCTGTCTCCGGGGTTCATGCTGAGGCATTGGTTGTGTAGCTGTCATTTCGGCAGGATTGGTGCCATTTAGATATTCCTCGACGTTGGTGTAGCCATCGCTGTCCATGTCTCCGGAGCTATCGGCGGAGTTCTGCGGATCAAGGCCATATTGCCTCTCCCAATCATCCGACATGCCGTCGTGATCTGAGTCGTCGGGTGGCGTAGATGATTGATATTTCGGCCAACCGCCCACTTCCGCAGGTGTATTGATGATAAGACCGGTTCCGGTTCTCACTTCCTGAACGAGCCGGTCATCTATGACGTCGCGCACTGGTAGAATCGCGCCGGCAAATTGCAGCACCGATTCGTAAGCATTTTCGGCAGGCTCGGTGGTGATCGGCGGTGCAGAAATCGGCCCGGCGGAACGCAGCCGATCCGGCGATGGCCTCCCTTCGCCCAATATCCTCCAGTCGTCCGTCTCCTCTTCGGTTTGCCCCGGCCAGATGTTATCCTCCACGAAGAATAGCTGTTCAGCGTCGGCGTCGAACCGAACACCTCTGGGTCGATCCTTCAGCCCATCAGGCCCCACCTTAATGACATTGCCAACGTAGTTGACATGGCTTGTACCGCGAACGTTGGTACAGACCCACGCTCCGTGGTTATATATGACGTTGTTGCGAAAGTCGAAGATGGATGGCCCTACGTTATTGCCGGTATCACCGATAAGCGGATTACGGTCAGCATTGTGCGCAAATATGCAGTGATGGATAGCTATAGTGTTATCCTGACTGCCCAGGATCATGCCTTTGCCGTGAGGGCCTTTGGGATGCAGACTATCGTTCAGCGATTCACTGGTAATGCACCACTGAATGGTGACATCGCGCGGGCCATACCAGGTAGCCACGTTCTCGTCAGTAGACCAGCTAAATGAGCAGTGATCGATAACGACGTTGTAAACTCTATCAGCGCCGCCGGAAATATCTATGCAGTCGCGATTCTCCGGGTCCGGGCCTTCCGGGCTGTCGCCAACGCGCACCCGTAGATAACGAATGACTACATCATGCGTATGTATCCCCAGCGTTCCACCCCGCAGGCAGATACCATCGCCCGGAGCAGACTGTCCGGCAATCGTGATGAAAGGCTCACGAATGGACAACCCGCGACTGAGCTCAATAGTGCCACCGACGCGAAAGACCACAATACGCGGACCTTTTGCTGAACAGGCTTCCCGCAGACTGCCGGAACCATCGGAGTTCAGATTGGTGACTTCTATCACCCGTCCGCCTCGACCACCCGGTGTGTGACTGCCAAAGCCCTCAGCGCCGGGGAAGGCTGGAATTTCTCTATCCGCCCTGGCAACACCGCCAACTAATATCATTGCCGTTACCAATAATGCAATACCAAATCTTCGCATGACAAAGAAAATATACATTATATAATCCCTTTCCTTTTGATGCTATTCCGCCTCTGGCGTTGATTGAATCAAGACCCCCTCTGACCGATAATCGGGGTTTTCCAACCCCGATTATCGGTCAGAGGAAACTTTATCCTGAAACAATATACCTTCCAGAACAAACCACAGGAACCCAACTGCGCTGATGGCACTGCCCAGGATGAATGGACTCATGGGATTCCACCCCCAGAGCAACCCACCAAATAGCGGAGCCATAGATATGAGAATGCCGCGAACCATATGATATGTCCCAATTTGACGGCCTAGCGCTGATTGTGCTGCCAGATCCATAATAAGCGCCTTGCGCGCTGGTTCTCCCACCTCTCTCAAACCACTAATGATAAAAACAGGAATGAGCCAGGCGGCCGAAGGAGCTAGAACTAAAGCTAATGGATAGACAGAGAAGAAGAAGAACGTGGCGCCGATAAAGGGACGCCGACTGTGTCTACCTGCCCGATCAGCCAGCTTGGCAACAGGTATATAGGTGATGATCGATGTGATAGCCATCAGCGATTGCAGCGAACCCCACTCCACATATCCGCGTTTCAATACATTGAGCACATAAAGTGGAGTGAAGGTCATATATAAGCGCGAACCCATGCGAGCTAGAGAATCGGCCAGGAGCAGTCGTTTCAGATCGCCTCGCATCTGCCGGAACACATGGAACGGGTGCAGAGAACTGTCGTCCCGTTTCGGCGGCGGCAGCTTGTAATAGCGATACTGAATGATGATGGCGATAATGGTCAACACGATGGTGATGCCCACTGCCAATCGAAACCCATGCAAAAGCCCCAGAGTCTGGGCTGCTTCCTCTGAGATTTCTGCTCCCGCCTTTTTTCTCATCACCATATAGGCAATAAGTATACCGCCAAGTGGCGGACTGATAACTCTGGGCAGACGACTGAATGTGCTCTGAATACCAATACTGACAGCCCGACGCTGTTCCCGGAGGCGATCACCTGTTAGAGCCAGCGAACTCATGAATCGAGAGCTTCCGGCAAACCTGACCAGGATGGCTCCCGGGATAAATACCAACCACGTTGGCGCTACCAAATATATGGCATAGCCTGCAAGAGACAGAGAACTGGCCAGAATGAGAGCATGACCTCTGCCCAGCCGGTCGCTCAATAATCCGGCTGGGTAAGGCGCCACAGCAGACATAAGGGCTGAAATGGCGCCATAGAATCCTATCATCCATCCCGCTGCTTCCAGAGCGTCCAGAACCTTTACTGTATATCCCAGCCACAATTGCGTACCCACAGACTGAAGCATCATTGCCGCCATCATCACTATGATGTTCCGATCCAGGCCAAGGAAGTCCAGCGTTCGCGCGAAGAAGCTGGATGGTGCTGCACGGGTTTCCATACTCTCTTATACTTTCTAAGTGAGTATCAGTAATGTTTCTGGAGTTTTTGGGATGTGTTAAAATCCCCCCAGCCCCCTTTTCAAGGGGGAGTAGCGGGCTTCGCCCGCAAAAAAAACTTGAGAATCTTTCTTGGGACT
>SDBT01002420.1_pt1 | contig 32997 bp, 52 predicted proteins | sample 2277101 | NCBI WGS metagenome assembly SDBT01 (sample SAMN10404973, study PRJNA504765) | marine sediment metagenome | isolation source: marine sediment core GS10_PC15, 103 cmbsf | place: Arctic Ocean: Southern Knipovich Ridge | collected 2010
TTTCGTCGCAGAGAACGAGTACGGCTTCTGGACACCGGCCGAGCTGGTCGACCCCATCGCCACAGTCAAGGACTCGCAGGAGCTTCACTTCCGTGGAGTCGCCGCTGAGTTCACGCTGGAGAACATGCAGATCGCACTCGGTGGTGGGACCATCACGATCGAGGACGCTGGGTCAGCTGGCACAGTCGACGCGATCCACAAGTACGTCCCCCCGGCGAGCACGGGATTCGACTTCTTCTCGGCACTGTTCCGTGTCGAGGGCGAGGGAACGAACTACGAGACCGGCTTCAGCCGTGTCCGTGACTTCTATGTCCCGAAGTGCATCTCGATCGCTGCCATGGACGTGGCGCACACCAAGGGCGCCAACCCATCGCTGGTCGCCATCGACCTGCAGGCCATCAAGCCTTCATCCGGTGACATCTTCGAGACGGTCGAACAAGCCGAGCCTGTCTGATGGCAGAGCCAACAGACGACACAACTGTAAACCTGTACGACTTCGACGCCGCCATCGGCGAGGTCGAAGAGCGTCCGTTCTCGTTCAAGTACGAGGGCATGGAGTACACGGTTGACCTCAACGTCGAGGCAGGTCCCATGCTGGTGTGGATGGAGAGCGCGGACACGATCCGTGCCATCCCCGCACTGCTCAGGATCTTCCTGGACGACGAGCAGTACAAGTCCATCGTCGAGTCGAGCGCCAAGTTTCCCAAGATGGAAGCGCTCGTCTCCAAGTTCGCAGAGGAGCTTGGTGGTGGTTCGGGAAACTGACTGCCTTCTACGTCTGGATAGCGCGGGGCCGACAGGCCCTGCGCAGCTGGGCGCTAGTGGAAGGGTCACTCGCTGCCAACTACGGGCTGGATCTCCGCGACATCTGGAAGATGTCGTGGCGAAGGTTCAGCGTGCTCTTCAGACACCTGTTCACAACAGGTGCCCTGACGCGCCCGGACGACGAGGCAGACACGACTCCGACCACGGACCCGGTGACCGGCTCCGAACGATTCGATGCAGTCACCGACTGGAACAAGCTGGTCGGCAAGCCGCCGCCCGATCAGTCCAATTCCGTATCGTTCGATGACTTCATGAGCAGAAGCGGCGTACAGAGGAAGGTTGTGTAATGGCGGTCTTGCGGAGTCTCGGAGATCTGTTCTTCAAGATCTCTCCTGACCTGTCATCCTTCGCGTCCCAGCTCGAAGCTGGGATCGGTGTCGCTGCAGGTTCGACAGCCGCGACTGTCGGGGTGGCGTTCGAGGCTCTGGGAAAGTCCATGCTCAAGAAGTTCACGCTTCCCTTGGCCATTGGCTTGGCCGCCAACATCGCACAGTTCCAGGCTCTCGATCGAGAGATCAGGAGCACCATCACCCTGCTGGGCACAGCTCCGGCCATCGTCGACGAAGTGTTCGACGAGTTCAGTGGATCGATCGCGCGCGTCTCCACTGAGATCGGTGGCCTTGAGAGGGACATCGCCGACGGCCTCTACCAGGCCATCTCTGCCGGTGTCCCACGAGATGGCATCGAGGACTTCCTCAACATCGCACAGATGGCGGCCATCGCTGACAAGACCGCCGACCTGACAACCTCTGTCGACGGTATCACTACGGCCATCAACGCCTTCAGCATGGAGGGCCTCACAGCAGGCAGAGCTGCGGACATCATGTTCGCTACCGTCGCCAAGGGTAAGACCACGTTCGGTGAGCTGTCCAAAGCCATGGGTAGGTCCGCAGGTCTGGCCGCCAACGCTGGAGTCAAGTTCGAGGAGTTCGCAGCCATCATCGGAACGATCACACTCTCTGGTTTCCAGACCTCCGAGGCTGTGTCTTTCCTGCGAGCTGCCATAACTGGATTGCTCCGTCCGACCGAAGAGATGGACAAGGTCTTCCAGGACATCGGCTTCAGCACAGCTGAGGCTGCCATTCCCGTCATCGGATTGCAGAACGCATTCCAGGCTGTGGTCGACGCTGCCGGTGGATCCACCTCTGAGCTGCAGCAGCTGATCGGTACCGCTGAGGGCGTGTCTGCCATCCTGGGTGTGACCGGAGCCAACGCAGACAAGTTCGCCGGTGTCATGCAGGGCGTGGCCAACAGCGCAGGGGCCACCGTTACCGCGTTCGACATTGCTGAGGGAGGCATCGGTAGGGCCTTCGGGAGAATGACCGAGGCGTTCGACCGACTCGGCAACCGCTTCGGCGCCATCGGCTCTGAGATCGCAGCACCGTTCGTCGACATCATCACTGGCATCGTCGACCAGATGATCGCAACCTTCGAGTTCCTGGCGCCGATCATCGACACAGTGGTCGACGCGTTCAAGGGTCTGGCTAAGGTACTCACCGCTCCAGGCATCAAGCAGGTGGTGGGCACGCTCGCTGCGGTTGTGATCAGCCTCGGAGCAATCCTCGGCTTGCTTGGTCCGATCGTCTTCGTCATGGGACTGCTCGTCAAGACGTTCGCCACCCTGCGAGCGCTCGTAGCTCTCTTCGCACTCTGGACTGGGAGCGTAAAGGTCCTCGCTCCTGTCTTGGCAGGCTTCGCTGGCATCTGGCAACGTCTTCTCGCTCTGATCGGTAGGGCCTTCCCGGCAGCCATCAAGACCGCTGAGGTAGCGACCGTAGGCTTTGCCGCCAACGTCAGCAAGCTGCAGCTGTCTCTGGGTGCGGTCGGTCTCGCCCTGCTCGCCATCACCGTTGCAGTAGGCATCGGTATCGCTGTCTACCAGGACTACCAGAAAGCGATGCAGCAGCTGCGAGCCGAGACACTGATCACAGCTGAGGGAGTCGACCGACTAGCCGACAGCCTCGGAGTGAACCTATCTGCTGCCCTGTCCATCCTCAAGCCTGACGAGCTGGTGTCGGAGCTAAGCCCGACATTCAAGCTCAAGAACGCAGCGCTGCTCAACAAGCTCGTCGAGGTCATGGACGCACTCGGGCCGGAAGGGACACGTGACTACGTACTCGGCATCGCCATGCAGTTCAAGGAGCGTGGCGCAACTAGCGAGGAGATCGAGGCTCTGATCTTCCAGCTGGAGGGCATCCTCGGAGTTGACTTTGAGATCAACGTGGCGCTCATCACCGACCAGGCGCACTTCGATTTCCTGCTCGCTCAGATCGCGTTCGTGGAGGGCAAGTTCGCGGACATCTTGAACCCGGACACAGGGGTGCCTCAGGTTCCGAAGGCCCTGGAGGCTGAGCTGAAGCAGCTCGCTGATCAGATGGATGTCCTGTTCGCGGCACGTGACTTCAAGGGGTTCGCCGAGGGCCTGGAGGCTGTGCGTCCGCTGATCGAGGGCAACGCCGACGCCATGGACTTCTTCTCTGACTCGGTGCTCAAGAACCTGGAGGTGTCCACGGGCTTCGACCTGGGCCAGGGGTTCCGAGCACGATTCTTCAACCCCAATGAGAACCGCACTGACATCGATGAGATCTTCTCCATCGCTGAGGACAGGATCGCAGGGTTCTCTGCTGCCGCAGGGCGCGATGTCAAGTTCCCGTTCGAGGATGGCATCGAGCGAATAAACGTGGACCTACAGGACGCTATCGATAGAAAGAACCAGCTCGAACGACCGCCGGAGTTCACAGCTGAGCAGCGCACGGTGTTCCAGGAGCTGGCCGGTGGTGTCGAGGAGGCATTTGACAATGCAAGATCGAGCATCGAGTCAGCGTACGATTCCATAATCGAAGGCTCGCTGGCGGCCGCTCCGTTCCTCGACATCTACGGTGGACCCACCAAGCAGTCACTCGATGACCTCATCGAAGGAAACGAGACGTTCGTGTCCAACCTGCTGGACATAGAGGCGGTGCGTGCGAGGCTGGTCGCTGATAAGAGCGACCTGCTGCCTCGGTTCGACGAGGCCAGCATCTCAGACAAGGCGTGGCTCGCAGCACTCAACATAGAAGGACAGGATGCTGCACTGACGTCGATGCAAGAAGTGTTCGACGCCGCCGTCGAGCATGGCCAAGCCACAGTCCTCCAGGACCAGGAGAGCATCCTCGCAGGCGTCAGCACTCAGCTGGAGGCTGACCTGCTCGCTCTGCAGCTGACGGCGGGCGAGGCGGGCGGTCTGGTCGGCACGGAGTTCGACACGAAGCTCAACGCCGCTGCTGCGGCGTGGCCGGTCACGGCAGGGCTGTGGTTCGACGAGACCCTTGCCGCCATCGCTGGAGCGACCGGAGGCACGATCAGTGGGCCGAGCATCTCAGCCATCATCACAATCAACAACAACAACGTCCGGGTCGGAGCGGCACCTCCAAACGCAGGCGTCGATCCTAACGTCAGGCGTGGCCTGCAGAGCGTGGAGGGAGCGAGCTAATGACAGACACCACACCCAGACCGTACAAGATCAACGGCACGAGCCTCCAGACCCACCGGTGGGGACTGAACACCATTGACGGGATCCACAACCGGCCAGGACTGCGAGGCAGGTCAACGCCCACACCCTACCGGCACGGGTCGTTCTCGTTCGGACGTAAGTTCTACGAGGAGAAGTTCATGGTGCTCAAGATGACGATCCTGTCATCCAATGCCGCCGGTGGCCTGGACGGTGGTTTCACCGACCCATTCGAGCAGCTGTACAAGAACCTCGATGACTTCCAACAGCTGTTCTACAGCACCGACCTGCTCACCATGAGCCGGGTGCTGGCGGACGAGTCCACCGTGCGAGAGATCGACGTCGAGGTGGCAGGTGACTTCGTCATCCGAGCGACGAACAACGACCAGATGTACGAGGTCAACGTGCCGCTCGTGGCTCCTCGTCCCTTCTGGCGTGAGCTGCCGCTGAACACCGACACGGAGACAGCCATCACAGGGCTGCGTGCGTTTGACATCGACGTGGATGGCAACGCTCCAGTCGACGACGCCGTCTTCACTATCGACTGCACCTCCGCAGGCAGCTCACCTCAGATAGAGATCCCCTCAACAGGAGACATCATCACAGTGGCAGACGCTACCTTGACTGGCGGTGATGAAATCATCATCGATCTTTCCAACAGGACCTTCACTAAGAACGGGGTCCGCAACGACCTCGCCATCCAGCACAACCGAGCATGGTTCATCGAGCTGCCCGCACCACTCGGAGTTCCCGCTACCCTGGGCGTGGAGTTTGACAGCGTGAGCGGCACCTACAACCTAGACATAGATTGGTACCATAAATGGTTCTAAGAACCGACCCCCGCCAATGGGTCATTTACGACGACGAGACTGTCACGTCTGCGTTCCGTGCGTTCGAGGCCAACGCCCTAGTCATGTACGGAGCTTGGCTTCAGAAGCTGGCTGCTCAGCTGCCCAAGTCAATCGGCGAGAACACCGGCATCGCTGGCAAGATCGTCGAGAAGATCGGTGTGGCTCGCAAGCAGATCCAAGCTGGCTTGGCGCCCAACGACGTCACCGACCAGATGGCTCACTCGCAGCGGCTGCTCAACGCACTCGACATGTGGATCGATAACCCCGGGTCCGTCCCGCAAGAGATCGTGGCTGAGGCGATGGACGAGCTGGCAGCTGCGCTCGCCTACCTCGACAACCGTGCCATGGAGCACGGCACCAACCACCCCCGGTACACCGCCAAGCTGATCTCCGGCGAGATCTGCGAGAGCTGCGGGAGACTCGGCTGATGGCTGGATCATACCCAGACGCTCCCAGCCGACGCATGGCTTTCGACGACGACGGCTCTGTCAACCTTCTCCAGAAGGGCGCAGACGGCACCGTAGCTGCGTCCCAAGGTGTCGGTCCACAGAGTGGTGGCTATGTGAACGCTTCGACGGCTGAGGCAGAGTCGATCAACGATGAAGATGTCACTGACGGGATCAACCAGTTCTCCACCAAATCCTCACTTCACTACACGATTATGTTCCCCGAGAAGCGGGAGGTTGATGGAATCTATATTGCGGTTGGCTCTGCCCCATCCAACTCTTGGAGTGATTACACCACCGACACGACCAACGGCTCAGATGGGAATTGGAGCGACTTCTCGATCCCCGGTAATGTGGGAGATCTCCAAGACGATTACCGGGACAAGATCGTTTCTCAAGCGCTGTCGAACATCATCGCGATTCGCCACTTCCAAGGTCGTACCCAAGTCACAGCTAATAACGTCGACCTCCAGAGCTTCCATGCTTACGGGACGATCACACCGGGGGAAACCCCTGACCGGTTGTTGTACCTCGACCCGGACACCGGCGATGCAGTGTTCACGAAGCCACTGGACTTCGGCGATGTTCCCCGAGGGCAAACCACAGTCGACACCTTCAAGGTCAAAAACAACTCGGGTTCTCTCACGGCGAACACTGTGCAGACCACCGCCGAAGCGCTCACCGGGACATCCGGCTCTTGGTACACTTACTCGCTCAACAACATCGACTTCTCGGCCACTCTCGGGTTGGGCAACATTGGCCCTGGTGCTACCACTCTTGTCTACATCAAACAGATCATTCCTGGCGCAGAGCCACCCGCTCTTCACTCGACGAGGACAAAACTCAACGTCGCATCCTGGAGTTGAGTCATGGGCGTATCAACGATCACGATCCTTTCCTTGCCGGATGATGTGTTCTACCCAGACCAGATCTCGGTACGTCCAGTTGCGACGATCAAATGGGTGGGCGATGTAGGCCCGTACGACGTTCTCCACGAGTGGGACACCGTTTCTACTTTCGACTCGGGCGACCTCATCACCGATTCCAACACGGGGATCTCGCACTCCACATCTGCGGACGATGGTGTTCCTCCGTCCGACATGGGCGCGGAGGACTGGTTCTACCGCGTCACAGTCACAGACACGGACGACTCCGGTTCACTCACTACCACTTTCAGGACAATCCAGTTCTTCGACGACACGGACACTGCTCACCACATATGGTGGCTTTACAGCCCGGCGAACATCACGCCAGCGTTCGGATCCGGTGAACCAGATGATCCCCTGCCCTTCGAGCGGGCGTTCTACCAGTTCGCCAACATCACCACCGCTCAGCCGTGTCCGTTCTTCGACACCATGGCACCGACACTGGTGAACACCGGAGACGCCGTGCTCATCACAGGTAACTCGTTCGGGGCGCTGCAGTCCACCTTCGACACAGAGGTCAGGCTCTACGATGACGGTCCTGCGCTCAGCGGACCCTTCGTCCTGCTGACCCCAGCCTCGTGGTCTGACACCGAGATCTCCGCCACTGTTCCGGCAGGAGCCAGCACGGGATGGGTGACGCTGGTCCAAACCAACGGATCAGAGACGTGCCCAAGCTCAGATTTCAAGATCCTTCAGATCATTCAGACGCCGCCGGACCCGGACGCTGGGTGGTTCCTGCTGACCTCTGATAAGCAGAACGCTCTCACGCAGGACGAGACGATTCTTCCGGGCAATATCTCGAAGACCTCGTTCAAGAAGATTATGAACACCATCGGCTCGGGTCGAATTGATCTACCCCTGGGTGATCCTCAGATCGATGACTTCATCGACCCGGTCACGAGGAAGGGTGTGCTCGTGCGAACCTACCTGGACGACAGGTTCCGGTACGCCTGGTTCACCGAGAAGCTGAGCCACGACTACGACGAAGAGGGCAACGCCATCGCCGTCATCAGCGGCCGGGGCATGGAGGTGGTCGCTGAGTGGGCCAAGGTCAAGCCGCACGATTTCCCAGCATCACCGACCAAGTCACCGACGTGGGTCTACGGGTCGACCGACAACCACGTTCGCAACGGCACCATGGGAGAGGGTCAGCCGGTCCTCAGCAACCCAGGTGGCGAGGAGGGCAACGACCAGGATGGTGTGTTGAAAGGGTGGAGCGCGCGAGGCAAGAACTTGGACTCTATGGTCGCCGTCCAGTCTGCTATCCACGCAAGGACCGGCGACTGGTACATGGAGTTCGATGCCAGCGACAACCACTCTGGCATAACGCAGTCCGTCACGTGCACGCCCGGCAAGTATTACCACGTGCGTGCCTTCGCCATGGACGTCGGGGCCACAGGCATGCGGGTGACTCTGGCGTTGGGTGGAGATGAGGCCATCGCTGCCATAGGCACCACCTACCCCAACAACTTCGCATTCGGAGGAGAGATCCTCGCCGAGCTGGACAACGTGGCACGTGCGCCAGGCGGTACTGGTCTGCCTGGTGGTAGCACTGACGGAACGTGGCAGCAGATGGACGTGGAGGTTCTGACAGGGCCAGAGCAGACGTCCCTCACTATCACCATCCAGCACGACCACCACGGCGGTGGCGCTCCCTTCTTCCCGATCCGGGTGGAGGACGTTGAGATCGAGGGCTGGGGACTCGGGCTTGACCCCTGGATAGCGTTCGCCGCTTCAGAGCACGACCCCACCGGCTTCAGAGTCTCCACGATCGCCACGTTCGACGGCAATCCATTCTCGCTGGCGCTCGACGCGAACACCCCGTCAGGGTTTGCAGGAGTCGAGCAGCTGATACAGGTCACCCCGCTGACAAAGTACACAGCCACGATCTGGGCGAACATCTTTGGTGCAGCCGGTGACGACACGTACAAGCTGGAAATTCACAAGAACGACGGCCCCCAGACTTTCATCGGGACGGCCGACGAGAAGGTTCTGGATCCGGGATGGAACCAGTTCCAGGTCATCTTCACCACGGACAGCACCACGGAGGAGCTGTTCTTCCGGTTCGTCTACTCCGGTCCCAACAACCCACCGCCTATCTACCTGGCAAGCGCATCGCTGTTGCCGGGCGAGCCTCCGAGTACGGCAGGGAGGATCCTCAACGACGTGCTCGACAAGATGGCACTCGACAACGTGCTGCTCTATCTAGGCCGGTCCTTCACGGACACGCTTGACTCGAAGGGTGCCGCCTGGCCAGCTGTTCTGTCGCTGGACATCGAACCCGAGGAGTCGTTGGCTGGGCTGCTCGGCAGGCTCGTCTCTCTTGGGCACGAGTGGGAGATCGTGCCGGTGGACTTCGCCGAGGGCGGAGATAGTGGGTTCGAGCTGAACGTCTACACCGCACGACCGTTCAACTCAGAGAGCGGCCTCGGCATCAATTTCTCTCTGGATCCTGAAGGCCCGGTCATCCACCCTGGTGACGCCACCATCGGTGGACGAGTGATCAAGACAGGATTCAACACGAATAGGGTCATGGCCATCGGAGATGATGGCACGTGGTCAAGAGTCAACCAGGACCCGTGGCTCGACGCTGACCAGCCCCCTGGCGACCCAGCACCTCACGGCTACCTGGACTCTTTCGGACCGATCGAGGACGTGATCTCTGTGCCAGCTGGTGACGCCACCACGGTGTCGCAGTTCGCAGACTCCAGGCTCGCCGAAGAAAAGGACAAGGAGCGTCATCTCCAGCTGGAGATGCAGCGCAGCTCGGTGATCCGCCCATTCCTCACGTTCAACGTGGGTGACTCGCTCTTCACCGACATGCCACCGTACCACCCGGACCCGGACAGGGAAGACGCGAAGAGGGTCCGAGCCATCACTGCTGATCTAGCAGGAGAGGGCGCCGACATCAACTTCAGCGTGGACATCAACAGGGTGGTATACGAGGACGAGCTTGCCTGGTTTGCGATGATCGCACAGCTCAACGAGCGTGCTCCCGCAGAGAACACAGGCGTTGGTACCGGTCGCTCATCGTCCGGCGGAGGAGGCAGCACCACGGTCATCGTCGGTGGCGGCGCCAGCGCCGAGGTGCCGCTACACACTCACGACCTCAAGGGCACCGACATCAAGAACCGTGCTCTGTTTGGCGACGTCTCCGGCTCGCTGCCGGGGCCGATCACCGTCAATGCTCTGAAGGGCACCGCCATCGAGGGAGATATCCCTGCGGATGTTGCGGGCGATCCTGTCCTCATGACTTACAACCGTGAGCTGACCCAGTGGGTGCCGGTCGAGACCTCACTGAGCGTTGCGGCATCGACGAAAGCAACTACACTACTTCTTGGAGGCATGTGATGTCAGAACAACTGAAGATACTCGGCCAGCGGGATCCAGCAGCCGCCGCCCTTGAGACTATCTACACCGTCACTGCGCCTGTCACCGGAGCTGTCGTTTCGACCTTCCTCGTGTGCAACCGGTCGGCGACCCCCACCGAATTCAGGATGGCTGTCTCGCCTGCCGGAGCCGCGATCAGCGACGAGATGTACCTGTATTTCGACCGCCCCATCCCAGCCTTTGACACCTTTGCAGCGACCTTGGGTATCGGTCTCGAAGTGACTGACTTGATACGGGTCTACGCCACGCTCGCCACGCTCTCGTTCACGGTCACTGGATTGGAGATCACATGAGCCAAGGATACGCTAGCGCAGGTGTCGCGGAAGGTGGGTTCCGTCAGACTGTCATCTTCACGAGTGATGGCACTTTCACTAAGGCGACGTATCCGTGGCTCAAACGAGTTCGAGTTCGAGTTCAAGCCGGTGGAGGTGGAGGTGGCGGCGCTCCGACCACCGACGGGACGCAGATATCTGGTGGCGCAGGCGGCGGCGGCGGCGGCTATGCCGAATCCATAGTGGATGCATCTGACCTAGCAGCGTCAGAAGCGGTCACTGTAGGGGGCGGTGGGGCCGGAGGTGTTGGGGTCGCTGGCGCTGGTGGCGGTGATTCTATTTTCGACACAATTTCGGGACAGGTCAAAGCTTTTGGCGGTGGCCCTGGAACGATCTCTGCTGCTGCTCTTCCTGCCAACATTGGGGGGGCTGGGGGGGCTGGGGGTCTGGGGGATGTTGGCGACCTGAAAATCGCCGGGGATCTGGGAACTGATGTTCACCCTGCCGGAGCAAGCAATCGTATGCTTCCTGGCTACGGCGGAGGTTGTGTGCTTGGAGCGGCCACAGGACAGGGCTGGACAGGTGGCGCTGTAGGTGGAATCGCCGGAAAGGACTTCGGGGGAGGCGGAAGTGGTGCAGGGAATACCGCTAGTCAGTCAACTCAAACCGGTGGAGCCGGTGCAGACGGCATCGTGATTGTTGATCTCTATGGTTGAGGATCAGTTCTTCCCGACGATCCCACACTCTGATGTATGCTGTGATCTACAAGATCAACAGAGCGGAGGCACAGCGTGGTAGATCCGATATTCATAACGGCGGGTGCGGCGATCGTCGCAGCTGTCATCGCGTCGGGCGCCACGTACAAGCTCGCAGGACCATCGGCCTCCAAGATAGAGGCCGAGGAAACGGAGATCATCACGCGCACTGCGCTCGCTCTCATCGAACCACTAGAGAAGCAGCTTGATGCTGTCACCGAACGAGTCAACGACCTGGAGAAAGAGAACCGAAACCTCAGGGTGTGGGCACGCATGCTCAGCGCCCAAGTCATAGAAGGTGGGGCGACACCCGTCCCGATGCCAGCCAAATAGGAGACACCGATGGCCGCACTCTGGCATCCTGATGCCACCAAGAAGCTCTACGGACTGAGAGGCAAGCTGTGGAGCGGCGGATCACGCAAGCCCAAGTTCGCATTCCACACTACAGAGACAGCGGGCCTGCCGAACTACGCCTACCCACCGCACATGACCTTGTGGCCGGGGGTGAATCTCTACCAGCACATCCCCTTCGACCGGGCTGCGTACTCCATCCGCTCAGGCAGGGTTGACACGGCGAGGTTCGTCTACCAGATCGAGGTCATAGGACGTGCACGAGAGGTACCGATGTACCGTGATGACCCCTGGTACCGAGAGGTCGCTGAGCTGATCGAGTGGTTCAACGTCAACCTCGATGTGCCGATCGTCTTCGAGGACTTCACGACGATGCGGTACGGTCAGTGGGCACCACAGCGTCGAGACTTCGCAACCGTTGATGCCTTCTCGGGTACCCTCGGGCACGGTCACGTAGGCAGAGGAATTGACAGCCACTGGGACCCAGGCAGACTGGACACCGAACGGCTCATAGCAATGATCGAGGCGGCACCACCAGACGAAGGAGACGAGATGAACTACCGGAAGATTATCGATCTGATTGGCCCTGTCAAGCTGGAAGAGTTGCGAGTCACCGTGCCACCTCGGTGGGGCGGGGAGACCGCCTACTACTTCGATGGGCGATCGGATGCCGTGGCAGGTGCTAATCAGAACTTGATCGAACACCTCGTCGCCAGCGATCAGGTGGCGAGCCTTGAGTCCGGCGCCGACGGTGCTGACGGCGCCGACGGTGCTGACGGCGCCGACGGTGCTGACGGCGCCGACGGAGCGGGGTTGACTGCTGGAGACATCATCACATCGACAGTTCAGTAGGACTCTGGTATGGTGACCAGGTGCACAGCCAACAAGAGGAGGCACACGTGAAAGAGAAGCTGTTGTCGAGGAAGTTCTGGGTTGTCATAGCGTCGTTCGCTACGGCCCTGACTTCCCTGTTCGCCGATGTCGACGTCGACCCCGAGGCCCTGGTGGGTTTCGCCGGGATCGTCATGTCGTACCTGATCGGACAGTCGTGGGTTGACAAGGCTGCGGCCAGCAAGGCCGTCGAGGACGGCGCCGCCGGGGCACTCGCTGCCGCCGAGGCGTACGCCAGAGCCTTGGAGGCTCAGCTGGCTGACGCTGGCCAAGAGACCTAACTACTAGCGTCCTTGAGACGCGCGGAAGCCCCGGTGCCGTGAGGTGCCGGGGCTTCCTGATGCGCAGCCAGACCTGAGTTGGAGACCTCTGGTCAGCTCGAAGCGTATCACACTCTATGTGGTTGGCGTAGACCCTGTCACAGGGACATGTTACACTCACCCCTATGCCCGACCCCGAGCTACGGCTCATGGAGACTATGGACGACGCCAATGAGTTCTTCTCATGGCTTGGCCAACAGCGTACGTGGCTCGGTGTGGACACCGAGACCGGCGGACTCGACTACTACCGCGACCGACTCCGCACTGTTCAGCTCGGTGACGCCAACGTGGGATGGACCATCCCGTGGGAGGGGTGGGGCGGCGTGGCCAAGCAGGCGATCGAGAGCTACACCGGACTCATCGCCATGCACAACAGCAAGTTCGACCTGCACTTCCTGGAGCACAACGGTGTGAAGTTCCCCCGGCACAACCTGCACGACACCATGCCCATGGTCGGACTGCTGGAGCCTGCATCCCCGAAGGGTCTGAAGCCCTCGGCTCAGCGGCACGTCTTCCCCGGGGTGCAATACGCACAGACAGAGTTCAGCCGGGCCAAGGCCATGGGCAAGTGGACGTGGGACACGATGCCGATCGACCACCCTGCCTACTGGGCGTACGCCTCGCTCGATCCAGTGGTCACGTCGATGCTGGCAGAGAAGCTCTACCCCTACCTCGGGCCTGCGGACCTCCTCCGTGCGTACGACACCGAGGTGGCGCTGGCCCAGGTCCTCACAGACATGGAGGCACGGGGCATGCTCGTCGACCTGGACTACTCGGAGCAGATGTCGGCGTGGCTCTGGGCACAGGAGGAGCCGCTGCTCGTGGCGATCAAGGCAGCGACCGGCGTGGAGAACCCGCACTCGGATGCACAGATGATCAAGTGGTTCCAGAAGCAAGGGCACATCTTCCTCAAGCTCACCGAGAAGGACAACCTCGCCTTCGACTCTCTCGTGCTCGACGAGATCATGGCGACCGGCAACTGGTACGGGCTGGTCGCCGAGCAGCTGAAGGTGGTGCGGGAGGTCCACAAGGAACGGGTCACCTACTTCGACTCGTTCCTGAGCTTCGCCGACGAGAACAACAGGCTTCACACTCAGATCAATCCGATGGAGGCGATCACCGCACGCATGTCCTCGGAGCGTCCGAACCTCCAGAACATCCCGGCCCGAGTGCACGGCAAGAGGGTGCGAGACGCCTTCCTCGCACAGACCGGCTACGACCTGATCACTGCTGACTTCGACCAGATCGAGTACCGCATCATGGTCGTTCGTGCCGGGGAGCAGCGCCTCGTCGATGCGATCAACAACGGACAGGACCTGCACAAGTACATGGCTTCGGTTGTTTACAACCGGGGGTACGACACCATTACTGACGAGGAGCGAGCACTGATGAAGAACGCCACGTTCGCATTCCTCTATGGTGCGGGCGACGAAAAGTTTGCACGCATGGCGGGCATCACCATCGAGCAGGCCAAGGGCTTCCGACATCTCTACTCGCAGGAGTTCCCAGCGATCAACGCTTACTCACGGACCATGATGCGTGCCGCACAGAACGACGGCGGAGCGACCACTCCCTACCTCGGCAGACGGCAGGCCCTGCGTGATACCAAGAAGCCGTACAAGCTGCTCAACTACGTGACGCAGGGCGAGGCGGGCGACGTGCTCAAGGCCAAGATGGTCGAGCTGTCGATGACTGACGTCGGTCCCTACATGAGCCTGCCGATCCACGATGAGCTGCTGTTCGAGACACCGCAGGAGTTCAGCCAGGAGGCCAAGCAGATCATCGAGCAGGTCATGCCGGAGAACAAGGCGTTCGCCGTGCCCCTCTCAGTGGGCGCCGAGATCGTCACCCGATGGGGGGACAAGTATGAATAGAGACGAGACCATCATGGCCATCGACCCAGGCAAAGTGACAGGGTGGGCTGTGCTCCACAACGACGGCCGCTTCTCCTGCGGGGAGGACCTGCTGCACAACGTGATGTACTCAGTCGACACACTGCTCCAGGAGGGGCAGCGTCCGATCATCGTGTGCGAGGACTTCATCTACACGACGGCCACCGCCAAGAAGACACGCCAGACCTGGAGCACCGAGGGCATCGGCGTGCTGAGGTACCTAGCTGCTGTCTACCAGGTGTCGTTCATCCTGCAGTCACCGGCCTCTGCCAAGAAGTTTGCCATCGACGAGAAGCTGAAAGCGATGGAGTGGTACTTCCCATCAACGGGTGGTCACCGCAACGACGCTGCCAGACATCTGCTGCTCTACGCTGACGGCGTGGGGCGCATCGACAGGAGGAGGTTATTCAATGCCATTGATTGAACGATTCGACGACGGACTGATCCACGTGACGAGCCAGCTGCGTGAGAGGGAGCTGGTGAAGCAGGTGCCGGGCACCAGGTGGAACGGGGAGCTGGAGCACTGGACGGCGCCGCTGTCCTGGGCTGTGTGCATCACGTTCCGAGGGATCTTCGGCAACGCCCTGGAGATTGGACCATCGCTCTTGCAGTGGGGCAACGACTACCGACGTCTGATCATCGACCCGGTCGAGGCTGCGCGCACCTCCCTTGAGGAGGCAACGCTCATGACCGAGGAACCGAACCTGTTCCCGTTCCAGCGTGCCGGTGTGCACTTCCTGGAGCTGATCGGTCGTGGACTGTTGGCCGACGACATGGGATCCGGCAAGACCATCCAGCTGATCCGTGCGGTCGAGCGCCTCGGGCCGGAGGCCCTGCCCGTGCTCGTGGTCTGTCCGAACAGCATGAAGTACACGTGGGCTGAGGAGATCGAGAAGTGGTCGGACCTCACCTCCGAGGTAGCCGACGGCCCGGCGGGCAAGAGGCGGAAGGCCATCGAGTCCAACGCTGACGTGATCATCATCAACTGGGAGTCACTCCGCCTGCATACCAGGCTGGCACCCTACGGGTCGATGTCACTCACCGACAGAGAGAGGGAACCCAAAGAGCTGAACGCCATCGACTGGGGCACGGTCATCGCCGACGAGGCGCACCGTGCGAAGGATCCCAAGTCGAAGCAGACTCGTGCGCTCTGGGCTGTGAGTCGGAAGGCCAAGCATCGCTTCGGTGCTACCGGCACGCCGATCGAGTCCAACGCTGCTGAGCTGTGGCCGATCCTCAACTTCATCTCATCCGAGGACTTCCCGGGCAAGACCAAGTACATCGACCGGTACTGCATGACCTCGGCCAATCACTTCGGTGGGCTGGAGATCATCGGGCTGCTCCCGACCACGGCCTCTGAGTTCCACGCCATCGTGGACCCGAGGATGCTGCGTCGACCCAAGTCGGTGATCCTCTCGCAGCTACCGCCCAAGGTGGAGAGCGTGCGGCTGATCCCGATGTCGACGAAGCAGGAGAAGGCGTACCGTCAGATGGCCAAGCACATGATGGCTGAGCTGGAGGACGGGGAGATCCTGTCGGCACACAATCCACTCACCCAGTTCATGCGTCTGTCCCAGTTCGCCTCGGCGTTCGCTGAGTTCAACGAGGAGGGCCAGCTCAGGCTGGCGACACCGTCCAACAAGGTGGACGCCTTCATGGAGCTGATGACGGAGCTGGACGATGGGCAGGTGGTAGGGTTCGCCGAGTCGAGCCAGCTCATCAACCTGGTGGCTGCCAAGCTCAAGAAGTCTGGCGTCTCCTACGGCCTGATCACCGGCGACGTGTCGGTGGGCGAGAGGCAGGCAGTGATGGGCCAGTTCCAAGCGGGCCAGCTGCAGGTGGTGCTCGGCACCTCGGCAGCGGCCGAGGGCATCACGCTCACGGCGGCCAGCACGCTGGTGTTCATCCAGAGGTTCTGGTCTTCGATCAAGAACGCTCAGGCTGCTGATCGGATCCACCGCATCGGACAGACGGCGGACCAGGTACAGATCATCACGCTCGTGTCGAAGGGCACGATCGATGAGCACCGAGAGCTGGTGCTCGACGACAAGGGCGTCGCATTGCAGGAGATTCTGCAGGACGTGGAGACCTGGAAGGACGCACTCAAGTTCGGCACGGGGAGGACCAAGTCATGAAGGACGGCATCGTCTACGTGAAGGGTCGACGGATCGACCAGGCCAAGTTGCGAGAGCACCTAGCTGGCATCGACTACGACGACTGGGAGCAGGATGACGGGACGTGGAAGTCACCGATCTCCGGCGAGATCTTCGCCACTCGGTTCGCCATGGTCGGGAGCCTCGGCACCTACCTTCGAGGGCAGGAGACCAAGGACCCAAACGAGCCGACTCGTGCCGGGTACATGCGTGCCAAGCGTGCCGGTCGAGATCCAACGCAGGAGCAGCGTGCCGCCCATGCCCGGTACATCCGGGCACGTCGGAAGGGTGTGCCCAAGCATGCCGAGGCTGTGTCCGAGAGGGTGGAGGCCGTGGCCAACGAGCCGACACGAGAGGTCAAGCAGGCAGCTCAGATCGCTGAGCGCAAGCAGCGTGTCGTCGACAAGCGCACTGCCTCGGACGAGCTGCTCGATGAGATCTCAGAGCGTGAAGAGAAGATGAGGGCTGCGGCCGCCGATGCCATGGCACTCGCCAACGAGTGGGCGGCTGAGCTAGGCGAGGAACCACTTGACAACGACGGAGGTCTGTGAGACAATCACTACATGAGCAACACAAGAAAGAGCAGCACATGATCTTCCTCGCACTCAACGCCATCACCATCGTTCAAGCCATCCTGGCGCTCGTTGCCGTGGCGCTCGTCGTGAGTGCCGTCCGCTACAACGAAGGGGACTCGACATGATGAGCGAAACCTGGAAGCCAGTCGGAACACCCGAGGCGGCACTCGACACGTTCGTCACACTCAGGCGGGAGGGTGCACTGATCCACTTCATGTACTCGCAGCTGAGCGACGATCGTGTGATCTCAGACATGAGACGGGAGGCCACGTCCAAGGGCTGGCGTCTCGGCGACGCCGTCACCCCGCTGAAGCGCACGACACAGAAGGGCAAGCTCTTCACTGTCGAGGCCATGTTCTACGCCTTCGGAGGTCCAGCGTGAAGAAGCGCTCCAGGGTCGTCCTCCCCTACTACCACCGTTTCGATTCGGAGTACAAGGTCGGCGACGTGGTCTCTGTTCGAGACCCCGAGACCGGCCGCAAGCAAGTCGGGACCTACACCCTGATGGGTCAGTTCCAAGGCGCCGAGCCAAACCTGATGGGATGGTGGGCGCTCCGCAAGTGGGGCAGCGGCGATCGGTACCGCGAGGAAAACAAGCCGGTCCCCGACGCTGACATCATCGAATGGATCGACAACAACAAGCTGGTCCGGGAGACGCACGCTAAGAGGACGGTCATCGATGCCACGTGATTCTCAGAAGTCCAAGGTCTACAAGGCCGAGCGACTCGCCTTCGCAACGGGGAAGTACAGCTCCTACCCGGTGGACTTCCCCACCGACCGAGAGATGCAGGCGTTCGTCAACCAGGTGACCCGGTCGAAGTTCTGGAAGTCAGCTGGTGGCACCGTCTCGGTCATCGTCAAGCCCGTGCCTAACAACAGGTACGCACGTGGCTGGGACCGCATCATCGAGATCCCAGACTGGGGGCGCACCAAGTCCGTCGTCCTGCACGAGCTGTCACATGCCCTCGTCGGTCGAGAGCTGATGGACTACACGCACGGGCAGGAGTTCGTGCTCGTCTACCGTCGACTGATCGAGGAGCACATGGGCACCGGCTGGCGTCAGATGTTCGACCGTGAGGCTGAAGCACTGAAGGTCAAATGGGGAATTGGTGCCATGTCGTCCGGGAAAATTGCAGCCGGAATTGGAGAAGCGACTTGACAATTCAGGAGATCTGTGCAAGGATTGCACTAGCACTAGGAGGTGCACATTGAGCAGCACGAAGTCTGTGAACAAGAACAACAGCAAGTCAATCGAGATCCTCGGGACCACCGGGTACCTCACGGCGACTGACGCCTTCGAGGTCATGATCACCGTCGAGAATCAGAACCCCGCAATCATCAACGGGATCGCCTACTCGTTCCGTGCCTACTTCGCCAAGAACCCGATCACCGGCAGCTGGCACGCGAAGCAGGGTTTCTACATCGACCGCCTCAAGAGGAGCGCCAACGAGACCCTCCTCTGGGAGCGTGACTGGAATTACCCCGTCACCTCCAAGGCGCACCAGGCGTCATTCCGAGCGGCCAAGGAAGCGGCCGAGGCAATCGACCAGGACCAGCTCAACGCCGGTCTCATCTCTCGCCTGGCGGCAGCGGCCGTTCGTGCGAAGGAAGACGTCGTCCGAGCCGAGGCCGCATCCGACGCTGCCCGCAATCTGCTCGCTGAGGCCGAGGCCCAGCTGGCAGCCGGGGTGCCTTCGTGAGCTGGGAGATGCTCGACGAAGATGCTGAGGTTCTGGAGGCGACCTACGCTGCCTGGCTGATCAAGCAATTCGAGTTCGAGTATTGCAACGAGTGCGGCGGAGACACCATCGACCATGTCGCCGGACCCGACCCACTCGGCAACCTGCACGCCTACTGCAAGCCGATCGGAGTCGGCGAGCGCGTGGAGTTCGTCACCGGACGAAACGCCAAGCTGACCGGGACCGTGATCGAGGTCGACCGGGACCGTCTGCGGATTGTCGCTGAGGGTGACTCCTACACCTCGCACTGGACGCTCGCAGACGTGACCCAGAGGTCGCAGCCAGCATGAAGATTTGGGGGTGCCCGGAAGTGTCCAACGATTCTCAGGAAGGAATGTTTGACATCTGTGTAAGCACCCGGCACCCCCAAGGTTTCCGGCGCTCGGGGTGGTTGCTCCCCCGGGCGCCGGGCGGGAATTATCCCTTGACAGGGTCTCCGATCTGTGAGACAATGTCATCAACGGTCAGACACACAACCGTAGCCCTCCCGGAGAAATCGGGAGGCAGGAGCAACAAAGGCGCCGGACCTCTTTCCGGCAAGACAGGAGCAACATGAACCAGATCCAAATCCGCCTCACCGCCACCGTCATCGACCCTGATGGCGGCCAGCTCGATGGCTGGCTGAACCGGAAGTTCTCCGGCGACTTCGAGGTCTACGAGGACAAGGACCAGTCCGAGGTCGTCCACGAGGAAGACGTCACCGAGAGCGGGTACATCGACTACGAAGCACTCGAAGCGACCATCGCAGATCTCATCGGGGCCATCGACTCGTTCGACGGTGTCACGGCCTACGCCGCTGATGCAGTCACCGGATCGAACCTCGGCCTGACGTCGCTCATCGCAGCGCACGTCGACATCGTCTCGGTGCCCGATTACCGCAGGGCGGTCATCGCCACTCGGACGTCGAACGACCTCAAGGCCATTCCGGCCTACCTGCCCGGCAACTACCGGGTGGTCGGATCGGTCAAGGACTTCGACGCCTTCGGCACCGCCGGTCTTCTGATCGAAGGCCAGGACGCGGCAGGCTGGACGCTGGACGGATACGTCCTCCCCCGCCTCGCCTCGGGTCTCCACTTCGGCCGTGAGCTGGAAGCTGGCGAGCTGAGCCGCTGGATCGAAGAGAGCAAGTACGCACCTTTGCAGACTGAGCTGTTCGAGAAAGAGGTGAACTGATGAGCGTGAACCAGGACGTCAACGAGATCCTCGAAGACCGCGGCTACTACCGCCACGGCCTCAACGCCGACAACGAAGAGGTTCGGATCTGGCTCGGCGACGTGGACGGCGAGTGGGAGCTGGTGCTCCTGGAAGACAAGGAACCGCGGCGACTCTCCGATGGACCGAAGTCTCGTGAGCGTAAACGCCGCATCCACGAGGACGACATCTGGGAGCGTGCCGAGTTCAAGGCCGCCCAGGCCGCTGGCAGAATCAAGATCGCCGAGGCCCTGGAGCAAGCCCGTCAGGACTACTTCGGGTTCCTCACTCCGGCGGAGAACGACCGCATCAAGACCGTGATCACGATGATCCAGAGGAGGGCATCATGAGCGCCGACATCCCAATCGACATCCCGACCGGCGGCATCACCGCCCACTTCCAAGGTCACCGACTCGACCGCGGACTAGCGGCGTCATCCATGCCCGGGCCTGCCGCCTACCTGGCTTTCTGCGAATGCGGAGTCAAGTTCTACGCCTACAACCGTCCCGAGGCCAGAGCCGCCTGGCGTGCTCACGTGGTGACGGCATGAACTACCAAGAGGTTCACGACATCGCTCACGCCATCGGATTCCACCGAGGGCGCATGAGAGCCGCTCAGGATGCGAAGGGCATCAGGGCCGACAAGATGGCCTTCGACGATCTGCTCAACAAGATCCCGGAGGACTGGATCGGCGTGGCGACACGAGCGCACAACGACGGGATCACTGATGGTGACACCGGTCCACCAGCCCCTGAACGTCGCACGAGAGGCAGGCAGCAACCATGAACGAAGCCATCCGACGCACAGGAATTGTCGCCTTCCAGATTGTCTACGAGGGGGGCGCCAGGTCGGACGTGATGTTCAGCCTGGATGCCGCCATCTGGGAGGCCATCGAGCACGCCGAGCCTGGCGAGGACGTGTTCATCGAGGACGAGAAAGAGTACCGAGTCTGGGACATCGTGGGAGGTAAAGCCACATGAGACGGAGCAAGAGATACGAGATCATCGGCGACTGGAGGATGGTCGGCGACACCGAGGTGCAGTCGTTCTGGATCGAGCACGATGACCCGGTGAGAGTCACTAGAGAGGTGGCCGACATCAAGGACACCGTCGGAGGACGCCACTACTCACAGGGCGCCTACAGGGTCGACGCCAACTACGTCGATGTGCCGGGCGCCAATTCCTATGCCAGGAAGAAAACCTTCTACGGCGAGTTCGCCTGGGCCGACTCCCGCCGTCTGTACGAGGACATCATCAACACCGTCCGACACAACCGGGATGAGGGCTGATGGGCAGGTCCACATCTGAAGGCATCATCGCTTCGGGGATCACTGTCGACCAGCAGCTCGCTCATCACCTGCAGTACAACCACTACCCACCCATCACCCAGAGGATGGTGGTCCCCTGCAAGCTGGCCATCGACCTGGTGGCGGGCGACGAGGGCGACACCAAGATCCTCGTGGGCGATGAAGGGCTAGCGAACGAGATCCCCGCCTGGCAGATCGTAGAAGACCTGCACCTGGATCCTTGGGTCGAGTCTGTACGGTTCGCATTGGAGCTTGACGATCAAGAGGGTCAGGCGTAAGCTGATCGAGAGCCGAGGAGGCACACATGAAAATCGTATTGGCACTGGCCGAGCTGGCCGAGGACATCGAAGACGCCGCAGGACGGATCTTCGAGGAGAACGGCGGCGACCTTGGAGACGAGGGGCTGAAGCTCACGAGCATCAACCCCGAGACGCAGGAGCTGCTGTTCACAGTCACGTCTCAGGATGCCATCATCATCGACATGTCCCCGACCGTAACCGACGAGAGCGCACCGGCAGACGATGCGTAAGACCTGGGCAGAATTCTGGCAAGGATGGGGCAACCTCATGGCGCTCTTCTCCGACATGTTCAACAGCTACGCCACGAGCGCGTACGTGAAGTCCAGCAAGCTCTGGTTGGCGGAGGTCCGGGATCTGACGATGCCCACAGAACACCCGGACTTCCACCGACCGGCACTCGGGTTTGACACCGACCGCGACGACTGGTTGGCCTACGAATTCACCGACCAGCCAGACACCGACGCCAACGCTTGGGACCTAGACTTCGGCGAGCCGACCGGCGAGTACCCGCGCTGATGGCGGACTCACTGATCCGCCAGTTCAAGATCTCCGACATCCTGACCAGCGTGGCCAAGAACCTCGGCGACTACATAGCGCCCACGGATGAGTGGCGGCACGTCAGCTTCGCCTACAAGATCCAGAACGACCCGGGCGCTGAAGGCAACATGCTCTGGATCGACGACCTGTCGGATTTGCCCGCATCTGTGGTAGTGTCTGAAGGACAGGAAGCTCGACAGGAGACCCCATGATCAACGTCCTAATCTTCGGATGGTTCCTCAAGTCGCTCGCCTCGTTTGGCGACGACCTTGCGACCTTCGCAGCCGACATCCGGGAGGCCCTCGATGCTGATCCTTCATAAGGTTGGAGGCGGTCAGTGGACCTTCTACTACGGCGAGCCTGAGGGACCAGGCAGATCGCTCTACGATCTCCCTGACTACCTGCCTTACGGTGTCCGGCTCAAGCTGGAAGACGGAACGGTCTTCATCTACCCGTGGTCCACAATCGCCTTCGTCGAAGACAACCTCACGTGAGCAGGTACGTCACAAACTCCGAGGCCGGGACCATGAGGCGCTGCCCGCGCAAGTGGTACTTCATGCATTACCTGAAGATCTTCCGCAAGCGTGAGACCGTCAACCAGAACGCCACCATCGGCAACATGTGCCACGACGCCGTCGACCAGATGTACCGGCTCGGAATGGACCCGCTGGCCGTCATCGCCCAGCACGCCGCCACCATGGTCGCCAAGGAAGAGACCCTGATGCTGAGCGCCACCGACGACGGCACGCTGCAGCACCAGGAGAACATCACCAAGATCGAGAAGGCCGAAGAGTTCTCCATCAAGATGATCGAGGGCTACGTCGAGTGGCTGGCTGAGACCGGCGCTGACTCAGGCATGACCCTCATCGACTCCGAGGTGGAGCTGTACGTTCCGTTCCCTTCGACAGAGATCACACAGCTGGCAGGCGAGCAGGTCATGATGCTGGCCAAGCTCGACACACGCTGGCACGATGAGCGCACAGACGCTCGCGTGTTCATGGACCACAAGACCGTGGACCAGTTCACCAGCCGGGAGAAGTGGGCACACCTCGATCCACAGTTCCGCTGGTACGCCCTGATCGAGATGCTCGACAACAAGGCCAAGGGTGACAACACCTGGACCGACGGCGGGATCATGAACATGATGAGGCGAGTCAAGAGGACCGGCTCAGCGAAGCCGCCCTTCTACAAGCGCCTGACATTGACCTACTCGATCCACCAGCTTCGCACCTACTTCGAGAGAGTGGCCGGTGAGCTGATGAGGATCCTGCAGACCGAGGCCATGCTCAACCGCGGTGTGAGTCACCGCACAGCATGCCCGCCCAGTCCGACCTCGGACTGTGCGTGGGACTGCGCCTACATGCAGCTGTGCTCGATCGTCGATGACGGGTCCGATTCGACTGGATTCATCGAGACCGCATTCCAGATCGGCGACCCGCTCGAACGATACGAGACGGTCTCGGCGTGAGCCAGAAGTCACACGCCCGACTGATACAAGGCATAGGCGGGGTCACCGACCCAGTCATCCAGCTGATCATCCAGCCGCACGACAACGAGGCTTACGAGCAGGTGGGACTCGTGGACGTCCAGCTGACGCCCAACGAGGCCCGCTATCTCGGATACACCCTGCTGGGATTGTCCAGCGAGGGAGACGCACAGAAGGGCTACATCACAGCCCTTCGTTCTATGAAGGAGGATGAGGGAGAGATCATGGAAATGATCAATGAGGCGATGAGGCTGGTTCAGGCCAGCAGGGAAAGCGCGGTATGAACGCCGACGACCTAGCTCAGCTCCTCTCAACACAGTTCGGCTGGGACGAGTTCCCGAAGGCCGACGCCATAGCGACGTGGGTGGGGCACAAGTTCCTCTACGCCACTGGCCGGGACCCGAACGACCCGGACGTCTTCTACAACGTGAAGGATCTGCGGCGTGCCGTGGCCTACCTGCGCGTCGTGGGCGTCATGGGCTACGGCATCGGCAAGACGGCGGCGCACCTGCACGATCGTGTCAGGGACATGGCAGCGTGGCACGCCACGGGCGCCATCACCGTGATCAAGATTGACCAGGTGCCTGATCCGTTCATCGACTGGCAGACCACCGAGGTGCTGCCGGACATGATCCTCGGCGCCATCGCAGACGGCTCATCGATACTCGCCATTCCGTGCGAGGTCGAAGCCCTCGGCTCATCGCTGTAGAAGGGAGACCATGACATTGTTGAGACCACTATCCACGACGATCCATGCCGAGTCAGGCATTGGCAAGTCCTGGTTCGTTGACACCGCTCCGGCACCGAGGCTCATCCTCGATGTTGAGGGCGGCTCGAAGTTCACGCCCTCCCAGCCGAAGGTGCACTGGGATCCGATCACCGGACCCCCGCCCCTCGGTCAGGAGACCATCGTCGTGATGTTGCGTAACTTCAAGGACATGCAGTACAGCTACCAATGGCTGAACAGCGGCCAGCACGACATCCAGTCTGTTGGCCTCGACTCGATCACCGAGCTGCAGAAGCGGTGCAAGGATGCCATCAGGGAAGCTGAGTCAATCACACAGTTCCGCATCCAAGACTGGGGCACGCTGCTCGATGACATGGAGCTGCTCGTCCGGCAGTTCCGCGACCTGTGGATGCACCCCGTTCGTCCGGTGCCTGTGTTGACCGTTGTGGCCACCACGGTACGGGGCGACGACGGGGTCTACAGACCAGACGTGCAGGGGAAGCTGAAGGGCAGCCTCCCCTACTACACGGACGTGGTGGGGTTCCTCTACCCAGAGGCCAACCCCGACACGGGCAAGATGGATCGCAAGATGCTGGTGCAGCCAGCGCCTGGGTTCATCGCCAAGGACAGGACAGACAGGCTCGGGACCGTATTGACAAACCCGGCCATACCGACGATGCTGGACATGATCTACGGTCCAGACACAACAACGGAAGGAGCCATCTGAGATGGCAGGAACGACATGGGGCGACTACGCAGAGGAAGCCAGCAAGGCTGGTGGATCCTTCGGTCCGCACCCGGTGGGCACATTCAACATGCGCGTGGAGAGCGCGGAAGTGAAGTCCGCCAAGAACGAGAAGAAGGCGATCCTCGCCAGGCTGGTGACCATCGATGGTCCTGCCCAGGGGACGAGCCTTCTCAACAACATGACACCGTTCAAGAACAACGGTGAGGCCAACGGGTTCTTCATGCAGGAGCTGGCAGCGCTCGGCTTCGGCAAAGAGACGAACCCCGAGTTCTGGTCGGCGCTCGATGCGATGACGCACGAGCAGGGCGTGAGCTACATCTCGCAAGCGATCGTAGGTGCCAGTGCCACAGTGGTGGTGAACCATCGGAAGTACCAGGACACGATGAAGGACAACGTCAAGCGGATGATGCCGCTGGGCACCGAACCTGCGACGCAGGTCCTCGAACCGGAGATCGTACAGCCCACCCTTCCGGGTGCGGTACCGGCGGTCCCTGGCGTGGCCAATCCAATCGCAGCTGCTCCTGCCGTTGCCCCTGTGGCAGCGGCTCCGGTGGCAGCTGCTCCAGCTCCGGCTCCGGCCCCGGTGGCAACAGCACCTCCTGTTGCCGCTGCTCCGGCGCCGGTCGCGGCCCCCGTAGTCGCTGCTCCACCGGCAGCGGTCCCTGTGGCCGAACCAGCGGAGGCATCGACGGCAGTAGTTGTAGAGACTGTTGTCGACGTGCCCGCCGCACCCGTTGCGACTACAGTGGTCGCACCGGTAGCTCCTGTAGAACGACCCGAAGGGGCACCGTTCTAGGAGCTGATCGTTGAGTGCCGGGGGAGGAGTCATGCCCTCCTCCGGCCTCTCTATCAGACAGGAAATACATCATGAATTGGGATGAGTTCTCAGACACAACACCGAGCATCGACCCCGAGACGATCAAAGCAAAGCTGCCGATCGAGTGGGTCATCACAGTGCAAGCGGGCATCAACATGGAACAGCGCGGCGACAAGCTCGTCGGGCTGTGCCCATTCCACGACGACGTGGAGAATCCATCACTCGACATCTACGAGGGTGGCGAGCGCTGGGGCTGTCGTGTCGACGGCAAGGGCGGCGACGTGCTCGACTTCATCAAAGAGTTCTGGGGCCTGACTGAGTTCAAGGACCAGATGCTGGAGGCCAACAGATTGCTCCGTCACCTGGAGGGGCAGGACTGGTCACCGACCGAGGGCATGGACGAGGCCGAGGAGTACACCGCCGACCTCTCTGAGCTGTGGGAAGAGAGCGTGCTGGCCAGCCAACGCATCCACATGGACAACACCCCGCTCGCCGAGCTGCTCGAATACAAGGGCCTGGAGATCGACGCTCAATGGCTCACCGACAAGTGGGTGCTCGGGGTAGACGGCGTAGGCAGGCTGCTCGCTCCGTACCTCAACCTCGGTGACACCTTCGTGTCCTACAAGCTACGCACACCTGGTCTTGGCTGGATGGCAGCCAAGGGCGCCGAGCTGTCGATCCTGTACGGCACCAACCAGCTAGAGCACGTGGACATCGACCAGCCCGTCTGGATCCTCGAAGGTGAGACCGACACATGGTTGGCGTCCTGGCTGCTCGGAGATCGAGGCGTTGCCCTCGGCCTACCGACCGGCGCTGGATCCCACCCTCGGCCTGAGTGGCTGGACCTGCTGAAGGGCAGGAGGGTCACGCTCATGTTCGACAATGACGACGCTGGACGCAAGGCCGCCCTCCGCTGGCACACTGCCCTCAGGCCCTACGCTCGCAGCATCCTCATCGCATGGCCAGACGGACTGGACCTATGCGCCAGCTCCAACCCGACCGAGGCGCTGTGGTCAGGTGAGACCGTGAGCGACGCCATGGGCAATGTGGTCAAGCACCAGGGCGGCTACCACCTGGTCAACAAGGATGGAGAGATCGGCAAGCAGCTGAGCAACTGGACCATGACCCCGAGGAAGAGGATCGATGTCATCGACATCAACGGCGAGGTCGTGTCCAACGGGCTAGAGGTTGTCTTCGACGACAGGCCCGGCAACCCGATCAGAGTCAACGATGACGTGTGGCAGCAGCAGAGCAAGATGCTCAAGTTCGTGAACCTCAACGGCAAGGCGTGGCTCGGATCCGGGAGCACCAATTCTCAAGCGCTGTTCACTGAGCTGGTCGCCCACACTCCCTTCCTCGGAAGAGAGCGAGGTGTCATGCTCGTGGGCCTGCACGATCCATATGGTCGGCCTGTGTTCATCCTGCCCAACGACGTGATCGGAAGCCCGACCGCTACCGAGGGCTGGACGTACGCCGCTCCCGATGAGGGCAAGGTCAACTTCGATCAGTACAAGCTGAAGAGCGATCTGGACCGACCAGCCATGAGCCTATGGGGAGAGCCTGTAGTCCGGCAGCTCATGGAGCTGAGCAGCACAGCAATCATCACGCCGGTCATTGCATGGATGTGTGCCGCCATAGGCCGCTCCCTGTTCGACGAGTTCCCACCCCTCGGTGTGTTCGGTGGGTCAGGCACAGGCAAGACCACCCTGGTACGTGAGGTCATGCGCACGCTGTGGGGATTGAACGAGGAGCATAACCTGTCCTCGACCACGCCCTTCGGTATCCGCTCCATGGTGGCAGGCACCAACGCTCTGCCCCTGTGGTTCGATGAGTATCGGTACGGTGCTCGCAAAGATGCACTGGAGATGATGAACCAGACGCTGAGGGATGCCTGGTCCGCCTCGGCCTCTAGCCGCGGTGGGATCGGCGACAACATGCAGCGCCTGCACACCACTCGGGTGATCGCACCCATCGTGGTGTCGGGTGAGGAGTCGCTCGAAGAGCGCAGCCACATCGATCGAGTCGTGGCCATCTCACTGTCCAACGATGACAAGCGGCCTGAGTCGCTCGCTGCCCTGCAGGCAACACGAGGTGATGGTGCTGGCCGCATCGGCTACACCTACATCGACTGGTTCATCTATCAGCTGACCATCGACCAGCTCTACATCCCAGCGCCGGAGCACGACCGCCAGGATCAAGCCGACTCAGTGCTGAGGTGGGGGTGGGGCCTATGGGTTCGGTTCTGCCAAGACGCCTTCGGTGTGAAGGTCAACGCTGAAGCCCTGGACCTGACCAGGGTGCAGCAGTCACGAGACGCCACGCACGAGTCACCGATCATGGACGCGCTCATCGAGGCGCTGGACAACACCGTCACCTCGCTGCAGGATGACAACATCATCGCATGGACCTCACCAGCAGGAGAGGGCACGGCCAGCATCACGTACGTTCGTGTCCACCACCTCACCGAGTGGGCCAAGCGCAACGGGTACATCCTGCCCGGCGGCACACGGTCCACCAAGGACTGGCTGATCAACAGGTTCGGAGGAACCAACGCTCGTGTGCGCGGTCCTGGAGTCGGAGCGATGGGGCAGCCTGTAGAGGCGGCCTCATCAAACGCCTTGAATGTTGTGAAGCTAGTCGGTATGATCGAACAGATCGAAGCTGACAAGGAAGACGAGGAGACCACATGACCACGACCATCACAATCCTTTGCGGGATCGGCGAGTACACAGTCCCCCTACCACCCGACGTGGATATCAACGACCTGCCCATGCTGCTCGAAGCACGGGGCGGCATCGTTGTTCCACTCGACATCGAGGACGTGCCCAGCTTTCTGTTCATCCCAGCCGCTGAGATCCAAGGCATCACCTGGCCGGTGGTCGTTGCCGAGGTGCCCGATGTCGAGCCTGAAGAGGACCTGGCCGAGGTCAGCATCATCGGTGATCAGGAGCCGGGCAGCTCGGGCAAGGTGGGCGAGAACGGGGAGCAGTGGCTTGATGGCTGAGCCTTACCGGATCTACCTGGCAGGATCCAAGAGCAAGTGGCGGACAGGCTTCAGTTACAGGCGTGGGTTCGACAGCGTGGTCCTCATCGACCCGTTCGTACATGCACGCCAGGGTGCGCCCTACCAGTTCGTCAACGACGACCTGGCCCTTGTCGAGTCAGCGGACCTCGTGTTCGCCGTCATCGACTACCCGGAGCACTCAGGCACCATCGCTGAGATCGCATACGCTCATGCGCTGGAGAAGCCCATCGTGCTGACTTGGTCGTTGCAGGGTAGGCTGAACATGTTCACCGCCTCGATGGCGTCCTTCGTCTTCGTAGGTGATGACGTTCGACCAGCGATGAAGATCGTAGAAGAGAGGTACCTGCCATGAGCTGTAACTCAACCACCTGCACCTGCCGCTCCCCGTCCCCGGTGTGCCAGAACTGCATGCGCAACGCTGAGGAGCTAGAAGCTGAGGGCTACGACCTGATCCGAGTCCACATCTCAACGGGCAAGGTCGCAGACGACCTGGACCTGTGCGGGCCATGCGCTGGCTACCTCGTGTCCGGCAGAATCTGTGGCATCTTCGACCGGCATGTGTGCCCACCACCAGCCGAGCGAGTCACATCGGAGTCACTCAACGCTGACGTGGCACAGGCCATACTCGATCACGCCAACGGCAACACCAGACCGTACCAAGAAGTGTTCGACGAGATCCGAGGCCAATGATGTGCCACTCATGCCGCACGCTCACAGACGACATCGGGGAGGACCACCGGCGTGAGACCACAGCGGCGCCGTGGGATGTGGCCAACCTGTTCCAGCCGAAAGAGCATGTGCCAGTGCCCAAGCCACCAGTCGCAGACCACCTCGTTTGCATGGCGTGCGGAGCGCACATCGAGCACGGCTTCATGGTGAAACACTACGCCTCGGTGCACCCAGACACGCGTCAGCTCATACCTGCTGACGAGGACTACCCCGATGGCTACTGGTACTGAATACAACGTCGGACTGCTCGCTCGCATCGGCCATGCGATGGGAGGCTGGAGCAACCACATCCTTCTCGTCGATCACCGCTATGGGCCTGATGATCTCATGTCATGGGGAAGGACCCTCTGCGGCCGGGTGGGCAAGATGCACGGCTCATACCCGCAGCACAAACTCCCCGGCAAGGCAGACTGCAAGACCTGCCTCAAGAGCTGGGAGGCCAACCATGCGGACCTCTGAGATCATCGTCCCCCTGGACATGGACGAGGTGTGGCAGGTGCACTGCGAAGCCATGGACACCACGTCCGGCATCATGACCAGCAACGGCGCCTACAACGTGCTCATGGTGCTGCAGACCACCGACCCATGCAAGGGTCCACACGTGATCAGGAGGATCGCACTATGAGCCTATTGACCGTATGGGTCGAAGACCACGCACCCGGCTGCTCAGCGCTGGCAGAGGTGGAGAACAGATACTGGAGCACACCCTGGTGGTATCCAGGTGGAATCGTGCGTCGAGCCAAGGACGGCCGAAGGCACAGGCATGGGTCGACACCGTTCTTCGTGTTCCAATGCAACACCTATCAATGCAGCGCCGAGGTGCTGGTGCGCATCGAGGACGTTCTGATACAGGTCCCCAACACGCGCTAGGCTCATCACATGATCCACGAACGCGACCTGTCGCTCATCGAGCTAGACGAGGACCAGTCTGCCACCATCAACACCAACGTGTATGAGGGTGAGAGGCTCATCGCCATCGTCGATGTGGTGATCACCGTGCTCAAGGCAGAGGACGGCCACCTCACCCTCGCCGTGCACCAAGACACCAGGCACGGCATCAACGTGGAGGACTCCTTGATCTAGGGGGGTAGGGCTGAGGCTGGGGGGTATGCCGGGTCTCCCCGGGGGGTATCGCTTAGAACGCATCCTCGTTCGCCACGCCATGTGGACCGGATGTGCCGTGCAATAGGACTTCATCCCTCTGACGCTGAGAAGAGGGGGCTGGTCTTAGCGGGTTAGTTACGCCCGACCCCCTCTTCTCGTCTGCCTCTCGGCTCGATCCACCCTAGTAGGTTCGGGGCCAATCCACAAGGCATACGTTGTGAGCTAGGCTTGGATCATGACCCCTTGGCGCCGATTCAGACTGTGGCTGTTCCTCATCGACATCAGGCGAGAGCACAAGGACCTCGTTCGATCATTCGAGCAGGGATGGAACGCCGAAGCTATGCTCGGCTCCATGTGCACATGCATGCCCGGAGACACCGAGGACTGGGCAGACATGGACCACACCCCGTACTGCCGGACGTGGCTGATATGAGCTTCTGCGATCCAGGGACGCTGCAGCAGGTTCAGGTCTACGCCGCCGTCGTACTCGGGCTGACCGTTGCGTTGATCTACACCGTGCCCGCCCTAGAGCGAGCGTTCGAGTCGGCCAGGCGAGATGGAGGTGGGTGGCTGCTAGCGGTAATCCCAGCGACGGGGTTCCTCGTGTTGGGCATAGGCGCCTGGGTGGTGAGCTGCTCATGAGCGCACGCCTAGCCGCACTCGTGTTGTCCGAGCAGGCTCGACTCATGAACAGGTACCCCAAGCTGAGGCGAGGCCAAGCAGCATGGGACGCACTGGCAGTCATCGATCCAGAGCTAGCCAACAAGCTCCATGGTGGGGACGCCGACTGCTTCTACAACGACCTCAACCTCAACGCCTTCTACGCTGCTGTGGCGCTCAAGGAGTATCGAGAATGATCCCCATCGTGCCAGCAGCAGGGTGGGGCGCTAACCGTCCCGGGAGCACAGGCACACCGGTGGGTGTCCAGACAGACAGCAGCTCAGACCCATACGCCCACTGCGAAGGGTGGAAGCTCGGCAAAATCGGGCTGAGTGCTTCACAGTTGTCGCGGGTCCACAGGCTGCTCAGGAAGCGGGGCCTGCACTCCACATGCACGCACGACCTCGGAGGTGGACTGCTGACATCAGACCTGTCGCGGGACGGAGGGCTGGGCGCCGGGCATCCCTACTACGACCAACGGCCCGTGACCCTGATGCTTGAGAACGGCCTACGCAATGGGTGACTGGGTCGACGACCTCTACCGGCTCGACATCTTCTACTGCCAGTTCTGCAAAGCGATCCACGATGCACGCAACCACCTCGGTGATTCATGAAGTGCCGGTGTGCCTCAGACGTTACGTGGGTGGGGCCACCCATGCGCCAGTACCGCAAGAAGCGTGGGCGAGGGTGGGCATGGGTGGTGTCACGTCGCATCTACCACATACGTGGGCAGGGGTGGGACGCTACCAGGTGGTGGCACTGGGCCGACTCCGTGTCACGTATGACACATCGGCCAACCCTGTAGCTTGCTGGCCGCTCAGCTCGGGCAACTACAGTTTCCATTGAGGATCATGCAACTACTAGATCTGCACGGATTAGCACTTCTTGGTACACATGGATAGCGCAACATGGGCAGCAACGCCAATGTTGGTGGGGGGCCTACCGTGTCACGTGTGCGCGCATACCAGACAAACGCTACTTCGTCAAGGGATTGCACATGGGCATCGCAAGTCAAGGGGGTTGTGAGAGTTATGTGTGTTGGGTAGGGCCAAGTCAACACAGACCCGACACAGGAATTAGGTATGGTATATATATATATGTGTCAATGTGTTGGGTGTGTAGGGGTCTACGCTTACGTGAGGGATTTTGGGTGTGTATGGGCCTCGTTTATGTAGGGCGCTTGACTAGGGCAACACACCCAACACATCAGCACAAACGTATGGTGCGTAAGGGCTAGGGGCCTGTCGGGTGGGTACACAGGCCAACACATCGGGTGTGGGGCAGGGGGCCGGGATAGGGCATGTGGGGTGCCAGGCCCTGCCTACCCGTGCCCTGTCTGCGGAACGGGGGGCATGGGTGGGTACCGTGTCACGCCAGATGTCAGCTTCACGTATCGACTTCAGAGCTTCGATCGACCATGCCCGAGTGGCGGCACGGGGTGGGGAGCAGGCATGGGGGGCACACTGCGGGGTGCGATGTCAATGGCGTATGT
>SDBT01002421.1_pt1 | contig 32993 bp, 43 predicted proteins | sample 2277101 | NCBI WGS metagenome assembly SDBT01 (sample SAMN10404973, study PRJNA504765) | marine sediment metagenome | isolation source: marine sediment core GS10_PC15, 103 cmbsf | place: Arctic Ocean: Southern Knipovich Ridge | collected 2010
AATCCTTGGTCAGGCATTATACTCCTCCACTCATAACAATACCATATTTAATTCCAATATATTCTTGAATATGTCTCCGGTCTTGTGAACCAATAGGATTATCAAACAAGATACATTCTGCAACGTCTGCTTCTAGGCTTCGAGCTTCTGTTGTTCTCTCAAGTGCTCCGATGCGAACTAGGTCGGCTGTAAAAGTTCCAACGTCTAAGTCTACTGCTGTCGCAATTCCAGAACCATTTCTCCACATACTAACTGTTCCGTCTGTGGTATATCTCCATTGTAATAAGCTCCAAGAAGTAGCATCGGGTGTTCCGCCTTCTGCTGTCTTGGCTGTTGCGCTATCATCTGCTTTTCTAATGCCATAAACATCGTCCGAGCCAGCGCCACCATCAATGCGTGTTCTTATTGTCATAGCCTGAACTGCATCATCGCTTTGTCCAACACCTAGTATATTTTGGTTATTTGTAAGGTTGGCTTGTTTAAAAATTGCTAAGAAAGTAAATGTTGTATCTTCTTCATTTGCGAATATATCAACTGCGCCATCTATTTCTAGTGCATTGTCTCCATCAAATCTATAAGCTGGTAAACCATTTACTACTCCTGTTACATAGGTAGGCTTTTCACCTTCAACTGACTGTGTGCCATCAATACCTGATGGTCCAAAATCTGCCGCTGTGGCCACCGCATCATTATGGCTATGACTAGTATCTTGTGATGCATCGAGCCAGAAGACTAATCCAGATGTATATGTTGGGTCAAAATCTCCAGTGCTACTTATTGTTAAATCATCAACTCCTGCAATACCAGAACCACCCATATCTCTTAAAGTAAAAGTAACTTGATGTCTTGGCGTAGTCTCAATATGTACTAATCCATAATTATTTTTACCAGCAGTAGCATTATGAGACCAAAAAGAATCTGTTCCAGTATTGGCTGTCTGAATTAATGACCCTGCTGTAATCTCAGGAAAATCAGAATTGGTACCATCATCAATTGCACCATAATGTCTATCTCCTGTAATCCAGCTAGTATTCCAGCCACTAATATGTTGAACAAGATAATCTCTCTCAAGGTCGTCAGGGTCGTGACCACTCCATGAATCATTAGTTCCATCATTTGCATTGAAGATAACAGGTGATACGATAAACTTCCACTTCTTAGTAGAATCGTTGACGCCATTAACGAGCCAGTTTACTTGGCTCACTCCGCTTTCTAAGTGAGCGCCGTCCAATATTGAAACACCACCTATAAAATAGTCAGAACCGCTAGCTAATCCAGTAAGAGGATGGCTTAAAGTCGCTAGACGTGATGCACCTGTCCAGTTTGTAATCTTAGCAACTTCACCACTAACTTTAATATACCATTCATTATAAGTTCCATCTGCTCCGCTTGGAGAGTCCGCTGATAATATTTGTAGTAGACTTGCTGAACTACCTCCGTCTGCTATATTAGTACTGCTTGTTGGAAAGCGTAGTGTATCTGTGTTAGGGGTTCTTTGATAACGGCAATCAATCATAAAGAATTCTGCATTACCATAAGTAAACTGACGCCATTGGCCACTAGCTGGCTGCTCTAAATCGTAATGTGCAGTATACTCTTTCCATACTTGTAAAGAATTACCTTTATCTGGAGTATGTCTGTCTCCATTGTCTAGTCCCATATCGTGGTCATCCCAAATACGTTCAATCGCCATTCTATGAATGACACCCGATACAAAATTATTGCCCGATTCGTTATGCATCGTTTGATAGCTTTCTCTCTGTATAGGTATATCTCTAGTATCTGGGTAGTTAAAATCTCCAAGGTGTAAGAATAAATCAGGAATATCGCCAGAAACAAATTGAAAGATTGTATCATCTTGGCCTGACGATGCAGGTAATTGACAACTACCGAATGCAATTAATGTTTCTGTATCTATGTCGCCAGATGGTGCTGTTCTAAAACTTGGGAAAGGAGAAGTAAATACACCTAGTCCATCAATAGTGATGTTATAGAAGTAAATTGTCGCTGCACTCAAGTCTGTAAGACGTTCGCCACCTGTATTGTCTTCAATTGCTACGGTTGTTGACCCGGCTGAAGTTGTTGAGCTGCTTAGGTCATCATTGATGCTATATTCAACTGCGATTGTTTGACTAGGGCCAGAGCTTCTAATTCTGTAGTCGAAACCACTTTCTGTAATAGCACCTACGCCCATAAAGAACAAACCGCTTGTTTCAAGTACGCTAAGTGTTCCAATTTCCGAAAGCATCCAGCCAGAAGGCGTATGGAAAATAGCTAACCTACCAGAAGGCTCAATAAATACAAGTTGTTCATCTATAGGAGATATAACTTCTTGAATAGTATCTACTTTAGGAATATGAATTATACCATTCCCCGCCCTATAAATTCCTTGTAAAGAAGGATTAACACCAAAAGTAGAAACAAATGTTGTTATAACTACTGCTTCTTCTATAGCAATGCTGCGCTGGTCTGCACCAATATCCCAAGGCGCAGTTCTTGTAATGCCATCTATATCGTCGGTAAAGGCCAAGTTTGCATCAGAAGATAAGTCTAAGCCTGAGCCTAAAATAAGAGCATTGGCAGCCAAATGGAAGTCAAGACCACTTGTAGCCGTAGAAATAAACTGGTCTTCAATAATTATGCCAGAAATATTTCCTCCAACGTTTGAAACCAAACTTCCATTAATAGAACTTTCGTCGTTAGATGCACAATTTTCACATCCAACACCACCACCACCGCCACCTCGAAATGTTAGATTGGTTGTACTTCTTCCGCTTGCTACGACATTCTTACAAAAAATAGTTGTTGCAGTGTTGGTAGTATTGGGGTCGCAGCCTATTACATGGCCTTCATTTGCATCTCCATCACCAGCATCCGTTGCTGTACAATTATAAATATATGCTGCTAAATTAGTAACATTTTGAATATTGAAAAAGCAACGTTGAATATTGTTACCAATACAGTTATAAATTTGTACGTTCCCGGACGCAGAAGAAATTTGAGGATAGAAAACATCCTGATTACCAACAATAGCATTATGTGCAATTATGTGGTGGAAAACGCCGCTATTTCCAGTAATTCTAAAAGCTTCCGAACTATTTCCTTGCCAATCAAAAATTTCAAAATAACTAATTTCTACATGGTCCTGAGCAACATTGAAAACATGAGTAGTAGGAGTAGAACTTATAATGCAATCACTAACTCCTGAAATGCCGTTATGGCGTCTTTCTTCATGAACTGTAATTTCAATATCATTCACATCTGAAGTTGTCCAACCGCCAATAGTAACTACGCTAGTGTGAATTGTACTTCCCAAACATTTTACAACGTGATTATCGCCGTCAGATACAAGGTCCGTTTGTTCGGAACTTTCCCATTCTGCAAGAGTTGCATATCCCCTTGTTGCACCAGTAACGCCGGACGTGGTTCCATCTCCACCTGCTGCTGCATCTGTATTAACAAATCTTATAATTTCAGCCATTGTTATGTCTCGTAATTGCCTGTTTTTTTATCTTTAATATATTGCCTTATAGTTATAGATGTTATTTCTGCTTCTTGTGTCTTATTTAACTTAGTTATTATCTTCTGTGGCACTTGACCAAAATCTATATTAAATTTTCGTCGCTCAGATACTGATGCAAATCCATCACCGTCTACTGGTCCTTCAAAACGTCCTTCGATATATTTCTGTACGCCGGATACAGCAAGATTAGGAGATTTAATTATTATAAATATGCTATCAGAATGAACGGACTCTGTTAATGTTCCATCTTCATAAATTCCTACTACGTCACCTTTTTTATATCTGAATTTATCTGCTCCAGATTCAGGGTGTGCATCTTTTGGTTTATAAACTACTAAAAATTCTGCCATAATTATTTATCCTGTAGAAAGTTGGAAACCCACCCAGGCTCCAGCAGTTCCAGATGCAACAATAATTATACCAGAACTAGGAATAATCATCATTTGTGCTTCAAAATCAGGTGCAGGCGCGATTGTCCCAGAAGGTAATTGAAATATACCTGTTCGCATATCGTAATTACCTGACATAGATACGCCCGATGGTTGATTATTTGAAATAAATATGTGTTCGTTTCCCATGATTGTTCCTTATGCAACAACGAATGGTCCATTAGATTGTAATAGTCCATCATTCTGAATAGTAATCAACCAACCTGAACCATTAGGTGAGTTAAGCACAATGCCTGAAGCAAAGTTACCTGACTGTGCGTGAACTACATCAAAGCGTGCGCCGCTTGTACCGATAGCATGTGTATTCTGTGTATCTGAAATAATATCGCCAGTTGCAGCCCTTGCGTCAACCGGATTACCGCCGCCGCCTCCACCTGGAATTAAGAAGTCTCCAACGGCAATACCGCTAACATATAGTTGAGTAGCAACGCCAAAACTCGCTTCTCCTGAAGCAGTTCCAGTGAATGCCCGTGTGCCGTCTGCTAATATATACTGTGTGTGGTCATCATCTGCTAGGCCGCCTAATGCTCCATGGTCGGTTGTATGTGGTGATAGGAAATCGCCGACTGGTATGCCGCTAACAAATATCTGAGTTGCGGCACCAATTTCTGCTTCTCCAGAAACTCCGCCAGTAAACGCTCGTGAGCCATCTACTAGTGAGTATTGTGTGTGGTCGTCATCAGATAATCCGGCAATCGAACCATGGTCAATATTTACTTCTACTAAGTGTGGAGTTAGAAAATCGCCAACAGGAACGCCACTAACAAACATTTGTGTTCCAGCACCAAAAGTTGTACCTGAAGCTGTTCCGCTAAAGGCTCTTGTTCCATCTTCTAATATATACTGCGTATGGTCATCGTCAGATAATCCAGCAATACTACCGTGGTCAATAGCCGCTTCAACAAGATGTGGCGTTAGGAAATTACCAACTGGTACGCCGCTAACATATAATTGTGTAGCTACGCCGAAGCTAGCTTCTCCTGAAGCGGTTCCTGTGAACGACCTTGTACCGTCTGCCAAAGAGTATTGTGTGTGGTCATCATCACTCAAACCAGCGATTGAACCGTGGTCAATGGCTGATTCAATAAGGTGCGGAGATAAGAAATCTCCAACCGGCACTCCGCTAACCCAAAGTTGGGTAGCTGCGCCTATATCTGCTTCACCAGAAACTCCACCAGTAAACGCTCTTGTACCGTCAGCTAATGAGTATTGTGTGTGGTCGTCATCACTTAAGCCAGCGATTGAACCGTGGTCAATATCACCTTCGACTAAATGAGGAGATAAGAAATCACCTACGGGAACGCCACTTACCCAAAGTTGGGTGGCAACTCCAAAGTCTGCTTCGCCGGAAGCAGTTGCACTAAATGCCCTACTTCCATCTTCTAACATATACTGAGTGTGGTCGTCATCGGCTAAGCCACCAAGTGCGCCATGGTCAGTTGTGTGTGGCGATAAGAAATCACCAACCTTTATACCAGATACAGTTAGTTCGTCGTCAAACGCTCCGCTAACAGCTTGGAATCGACCGCTCATTGCAGTTAGTCCTACTGTGGCACGCGAGCCATCCATCAGCATATACTGAGTATGGTCGTCTGCTCCTAAGTCGGATAAAGTTGAGTGACTAGTAGCTGCGCCGCCAACTTGTACGCCGCTAATAGTAAGTGTTGACCCGTCAAGACTTGCTACAACGACTCCCGCGCCTTCTATGATTAGGTCAGAAGGATATATTTGTACGCCTGATGCGCTAATAGAACCAATACCTGAGCCATCGCTACCGCCGCCGCCTGCTCCTAAAAAGTCTCCGACGGGTACGCCAGAGATATACATCTGAGTTCCAGCGCCAACTACTGCTCCTGATGTGGTAGGTTTATCTGCTGCACCCGAAGTCGCAAAGTCTGAGCGCAATAAATACTGCGTATGGTCGTCGTCAGCTAATCCGTCTAATGCGCCGTGGTCAGTTGTATGTGGAGATAAAAAGTCTCCAACAGGAACGCCGCTGAGCCAAATCTGAGTAGCTGCGCCAATATCCGCTTCACCAGAAACTCCACCAGTAAATGCTCGTGTGCCGTCTGCTAATGAATATTGAGTATGGTCATCATCAGATAAACCAGCAATTGAGCCATGGTCAATAGCTGCTTCAACAAGATGTGGTGTTAAGAAGTTTCCTACTGGAACACCGCTGAGCCAAATCTGAGTAGCTGCGCCAATATCCGCTTCTCCGGAGACCGTTCCGGTAAAAGCTCTTGTACCGTCAGCTAAGACGTATTGTGTATGGTCGTCATCAGTGAGTCCGTCTAATGCTCCGTGGTCGGTCGTGTGAGGTGAGAGATAATCTCCGACCGGAACGCCACTAACGTATATTTGAGTAGCCACTCCAAAACTTGCTTCACCTGATGCAGTTCCAGTAAATGACCTTGTACCATCAACCAATGAGTATTGAGTATGGTCATCGTCTGCTAATCCACCAAGCGCACCGTGGTCAGTAGTGTGTGGTGATAGGAAGTCGCCAACCTCTATTCCAGAGATGGTTACACTATCATTGAATGTTCCGCTTACCGCGTTGAACTCACCGCTCATGGCGGTCGTGCCAACGTCAGTACGTGTTCCATCCATCAATAGGTATTGGCTATGGTCGTCGTCGGCTAATCCTGCGATTGAACCGTGGTCAATAGCTGCTTCAATAAGGTGTGGAGATAAGAAGTCTCCAACTGGAACGCCGCTAACCCAAAGTTGGGTAGCTGCTCCGATGTCTGCTTCTCCAGAAGCAGTTGAACTAAACGCCCTACTTCCATCCTCTAGGATGTACTGTGTATGGTCGTCGTCGGCTAAACCATCTAATTGTCCGTGGTCGGAAAGTTGTAAGCCTGATGCATCCGTAAAAATACCATATCCAGCGCTTGTTCCACTAGATTCAAAGTCTGAACGAAGTAAGTATTGTGTATGGTCATCATCTGAAAGTCCTGTTAATGTTCCATGGTCTGAAGAACCACCTGCTCCTGCTCCATCAAAAGTAAATGTACTTCCTATATTTGATACGGAAACTCCGCTAGCACCTACGAAAGTAAGTACGCCGGACTCTCCATTAATATTATTTACTCCTGCAGACCCTCCGCCACCACCGCCGGGAGTTCCTCCAGGAAATCCAATTTTACTCATAGTATTATCCTATCTCTACAACTCTTACATCTGCAGTATATTCTTCAGTAATTCCAAATATTCTTATACCAGATGTTATCGAAAAAGATACCGATGTCCCAATTCCAGATATCGGCATCATATTTTGTATGCCTATACCAGATTTGCCAATATATAAAATTCCGCTTGATTGATTTATAACCATAACGGATTGTCTTTCATTAACACCAGCGTTAAGTTCAACTAGTGCTCCACTTATACTATATCCAGAAGTTTCAAAAAATTGTCCTGCAACACCTATCTGATGTGAGTTTTGAATTGAAACATTCTGAGCAAATCCAAATTCGCCATGGACATTTTTACTGTGAATAGCTGCTGATGACATTTGTTTATACCTATCTTTAGCTTAGTTCAATTATTCTTACATCAGTAGTACTTGCGGCAGTTTTGCCATAAAGTCTAATACCACTTGTTATATTAAGAGACATTTGAGAGTTTGCGGCCACCGGATACATACTTGCTGTCGATATGCCGGAAGGACCAATATATAAAATATTATTACCGTTATTATTAATAGCAAGTACACGACGATTTGAATTTGCAGTTAGCTCAACCTCAGATGTTCCTAATGAAGCAAATCCTGATGTTGCCACTCCAATACCCATGCTTCCAACATCGGCTGCGTTGGCTACATATTGGGCTTCTGAAAATAACTGCTCGCCATGAATATCAGGGCCAACAACGTGTCTGTTATTTCCTCTTGTCATTTTTTACTCCGTTAAGAATTTCTATCTGGGCCTAAACGATTATTAGGTTCATTTGTTGATGGATTAGATATACCACCTGGGCTTTCCAGATAGGATGAGAAGTCTGCCATGACTTCTGTTTTTGCATTACCATCGATACCAGGCTCAACATGAGCGGCAATTTTTCTTGTACTACCTTTCCAGATAATAGCTGCATATGTAGTAATATCATTTCCAAGTTCAGCGGACCAAAATTTAAGATAATTTTTTAACATGGATGTATACTCGGCACATGGGCCGCCATTTCCAGCAGTCAAGTCTCGTAATCCAGCAAAACCAACACTAGTGTCAATTTCAGTATCTCCATCTCGTACTCTAATTGCTTTTCCTGCTGCATCAAAATGAGCACGTTTAGCAAGTAAACATTCTGTCTTAAGTGATACTAGATTAAATAATGTTTCAGGTAATGTACCAGATGAAGCAATAGCAGGAAGTGTAAATTCTCCACTAGCTAAAAAAGTACTACCTGATATAGCTTGAACAAATTGAACATATCCGCCAGATGTAGCAACGGGTAATCCTAGACCTATATCGCTATCAACGCGACTAGTAGACTTTGTTACCATTGTCATTAGTTGTGTGTCACTAAAAGTTTGCGTATCACCATCATCGCCAATATCCATACGGATAAAACGAATCATATTAGTGATGTCATTACCTATCGGCATTTTAGATATTCCTTTAAGACTTTATAAATATAACTTCTACTAAATCCACTATTTTTTGCAATTTGCTCTACTGATTGGCCACTACTATGCATATCACAAAGTATAAGTGGCTCATATCCATTTTTACAAGGCTTAGTACTGATATAGATGTTACCGCCATTTTCAGCTGTATACTCTCTAATTTTTTTTCTAACTGTATTTCTGCAACAGCCAAGTGTTTTTGCTATTTGACTAAAGTTATAATCTTCATCATATAAGTTCATAACTTCATTAACAGTAACTTTTACATAAGTACGAGTTGCCATCAAATCCTCAACAAAGTATTCATTTCAAAATATCACCAAAAAGAAGGGGGCCGAAGCCCCCTTTATGTAAACTAACTGGGTGAATGCTTATGCAGCGTTCAACCAACCAGCTAGAACGCGACGGTCATCAAGAATTGCGAAAGCAAGTTCCATCCAACCATAAACGCCGGCCTTCTGCTCGCGATGGAGCTTCGGGTCTTCGAACATTTCCAAATCCCTGCGAACAGGCATCATGAATGCATCGCGGCCTTCTGGTGTCAAATCAAGACCAATAACAATTTCATCAGCCGCAGTGTCAAAGGACGGGAATACCGCCGTATCTCTGAGCGTTGCAAACTTCTCGTTATAGTCCTTACCAATTCCGAACTGCTTAAGCTCATGGATGTTTACACCATAAACGCGGGGGAGTAAGATTTCTCCACCATTGCCATCCGGACGAGGTTCAATCTGGAAAATCTCTCGACGAGTAAGGAAGTCAGCCGCGGTTCCAGTTGCGAAATCACGAATGTCCTTCTGAACTTCAGACGATACGTAGAGGTCAGTTAACTCATTCTGAGCAAACTCGATACCACGCTTCATTTTCAGCTGCATGTCAGAGAGTAAACCGAGTGTGAATGCAGTACCAGTGATGGTACTATGTGCATTGTCAACACGGTTACCAGCTGTGCCAAGAATATTGGCCCAGCCTAAATCATTAATCTTATGCGTAAAACCTGAACGGAATACGCGGAGCGCACGCTCGACCATAGGCCAACGTGCTACGCGAGCATACTGTAGTTTCCAAGAGATGGCATTACCCAAATCAAAGGTATCTACAGTGACTTCGTCACCCTTGACCAAACGGTCAGGGATTCCGCCCTCATCGGCGATGAGGAAAGCCTGATACTGGCGTTCACCCGACGGACCAACAAAGTCCACCGGATATTTAGCTGCGGTTGCGGCATCTAAATCTTCTCTCTGATAAATATCACCAACAGTGTCACCGATGAAATAGCCTTTGCGGAGCGGAAGCTCTACGGCTTTTGCAAGTTCGCGCTGTGCGGCCATTGCAACTTCAAAGTTACTGTCAGCAGTCTTACGGAGAAGGGCTTTAACCGCACCTAATTCCTCTGCTGAGAGGTTTAGTGTGTTATCCCAAGACATTATTCATATCTCCTTAATTAAGACGCAGGGAGGATACTAACTGCAGGGCAGTCAAGATATAGTTGTGCATAGCCGTCGCTATCCTTAGCTGTCTGCCAAACACCAACCGGTGTTCCAGACCCCGTTGAGCGGAGCAGACCACCTGCACCAGCCCATGCGTAGACTCCACCCGAAGGTGTCTGTCCACTAATAATGCGGTCAGTGGTGATTAGACCCTTACGCATGATTGCTACTTCTTCATCGACGAATCGCTTACCAGCTTCCTGGAACAGTGGGGTTGCTTCTGAATAAATATGTGAAGAATGAATACCCTTCAACTGTACATCAGCGCTATCCTCTGCTAGTGCAGGACGTGCAACAACTTCATCAAGAAGAATACCTAGAACGCTATTGTCACCAGACGTTGCGGGACCAACAGCCTGCAAGAGACTGTCGGCATCGACTGCACCACCAAGTTGGAAACCAACCAGGATACCTGCATTCATTGCCGCGGAGGCTTTGTGACGAATAACGTCGGCTTCGATTTTTCTTAAACCGCGAATAGCCATTAGTTATTTCCTTTGTTTGTAAATAAGCTTAGAGGTTAATACCTAAAGCTTTTGCCATTGCAGACTGAATCTGCGATACTTCATCATTTTCGCCATCGACATCTACTGAGCCGATTGCTTCTGCGACTGGAGCTTCTTCTTCTTCGGTCTCTTCGAGAACCTCAGCAATTTCTTCTTCAGACGCTTCCACTTCTTCAACTTCTGTTTCGGCAACTACTTCAACAACTTCCGCTGTCTCTACAGGTGCTTCTTTTTCGATAACTGAAGGAACTGGAGTTAATTCTACCATTAGTGCTTTCAGGTCTTCAACCTCTGCACTGAAAGCTTCGTCATCAAGTTCAGATGTCTTGGCGAGAACTTTAACAATTCTCTCTTCTGACAGTCCTAACTCTCCGAGTTCTACTTTACGAGTGTCAAGCTTGACCTGCTCTTCGATTTCAGCCAACGTGGCGGAAGTTTCTTCTAGCTTCTGACTATTTTCGGTCAGTTTTGCTTCTAGCTCCTCAAAAGCCTCAGCTTTAGTGGCTAGTGCATCTTCTTTCTCTTGCACAAGAGCCAGAGTTTCCTCTAGCTTTGCTTCGAGTTCTGCGTTTTTAGCCTGAAGCTCTTCCTTGTCCTTGTTGACTTCAGCGAGAGCGATGTCTGAGACACTTAGGTCTTTAGTTAAAACTGCATTAGTTTCAACTAGTTCAACAAACTTCTGCTCATCAAAAGGCATAATATTTTCCTCGCTGTGAGTAACAACCTCACCGACTTCAGCACTTGCTAACAAAGAACTTAAAGCTTCGCTACCCAGTTGGTTACCGGACCTCCCGGTTTCCAATGCGTTACTCTTGTTCGTGCCAGATTCGTCTGATTCGCTGAGACTTTCTAAAATACAGAGTGTATTGTCAGTTAATAACTTTTCAACACGCTCATTTGACATTTTTGCTTCCACTACTTCTTCTTCTACTTCAATCTTTCGATTGTCCATTAAGTCTCCTCTATCCATTACGTCAAGAATAAAACTTTCTGGGTTGGCAGGAGTTTCAACTGCTGCATTACCAGCAAAAGTAAGATTGCGTGGAATTCTTCTAACCCTATCAATACCAAAAAATCCCGACCCACCTTTAATTCTTAGCTTTGAATCTAAAAATTCGGCAGTTTCGGGAGTTCGTTTAATAATACGATTACCAACTAAATAGTCGTAGGTTGTAAACCAAACTTCCATGCTTACGAAAAGTTCGCCAGCAATGGCTTTATGTTTGATAGCTGCTACTTCCTGTGGGAAATGTAACGGCCATAATACTTGGTTGGTAATAATATCTAAATTTTCAGGAAGATTAGCGATAACACTATGAAGTTTTGATTTAGCTTTTTCCCTATCCTCATCGCTCTCGTCTTCTCTGAAGTGCTCAATACCAGGAACTACTTCACCGGTATCTTTATTGATGGCAAATGCGTCAAACATCGTTCCAACAATAAATTTAGTATGCTCAATATTAAAAGGCTTTAGGGCTGCTGTGAATAGAACGGGCAGAACCTCTTCATTAAGCATAACATCATCATTGAGATTGCCAGGACGACCTGTGGTGAGAATTACAGATTGTAGGGCTAACGTATCCGGTTGGGACACAATGCCCACCGGGAATTTTCCACGGTCTTCAAGGTCTTTGCCTTTAGACTCATAATGAGTCTGAGCAGCTTGAATCTTCTCTTTTGATGTTTCTGGAATGTCGTGGAGTATACGCGCACGTCCCACGACCTTCGTAAAGTATTTTTCCATTGAGCCCTCTGAATATACGTCTATTCGTTTATATTACACAAGTAGTATATGAATATTAAAAGTTTTTATTGAAAATAACTAATGCTGTAGCAAATAATTCTCTACTGATTCGCTCAGAGGGGAACTTATGATTTTCTTCCCTATATTCGCCTACTAAATAGCCATATATAGAATTTACTGTGTGTCCATTAGAATCGAGTGATTTCTTACCAGTACCAGTCTTAGCTACATCGGCGGAGATATACTCTACAAATTCCATATTAGTATCTTTTAGAGGGTTTGTAAAGCTCCATACGCTTTCAATTAGCTTGTTGTAGGTGTTTTTCTCATCCTTCGTAAGCTGTCGTAGATTATCCTTTTCAATAGCTTTAAGATACTTCGGCTTTATATAATGCTCAACAATAGCGCGATTGGCTAGTGACTGTTCTATTAGCTCTGCGCTAACCGAACCCATGCTTTGAGGTTTTGTATCACGCTTTTTCTTCTGTTTGCGCGATTCTGGGTCACCCTTACCGGCAGGGCGTCCTGGGCCTGAACGGGGAGCCGTAGTATTACTAGTCTGCTGCTTCTTGAGTTGAATGTCTTTATCTTTTTGTTTATCATTGAACTCATTCTGCTTATCTGCCATACGCTCTTGCTGCTCCATCTGCTTATCCACCTGCTCCTTTTGCATATCCAAAGCAAGGCGTTGCGGGTCTTCATCCTTCTGAACTCTAACCTGTTCTTCAAACGGTCCAACTGACATAGTTGTGCCACTGCGCTCAAACTGTTTCTCTTCACGGCCTTTACGGCTCATTTCAATATCATTATCCATATCAAACATATCCAGGAGAGACTCGTTGGAGATAATCTTTCTATCGCGAAGCTCAATCATAATACGTTCTCTTGCTGCTTCATCGCGTAGATTCATCTGGTCCCATGTAACTTTGGGAGCACGCTTCCAACCCATCGCTTTGCGGATGAATTCAAGCTCGACGGCTAGGAACTTCATAAATTCCTGACGACCATCTTCTAAGCGTTCTAATAGAGTACGGACAGACAAGAAAGCTTGTGCGCCTTTACTACCGCCGCCTCCGCCGCCTCCACCGGCACCACCATTAATAAGTGTTAATGATACGCCAAGACCATTTAAGATATCTAAATCTACTTCGTGATACTTTTCCATCGCAAATACTTCTTTAGCATCTACGATGTGTTGTTCGACTTCGATTAAGTCCGACCATACAAGAGTTTTCGTTGCAACGGGAGTCTTGAGCAAATTAGCTAGGTTTTGGAACTGTTCCTTTGTAGGAGCAAATCCGCCGGGAGTATCACCGAGTTTAAATATAGTAATGGGGTTAATGATAGATTCTGCTACGCTGATGTCTAAACGACGCAAAACCTGCTTGTAGCGCAAATCATTCATAATAGGCAATATAATAGGGTCTGCCCATAAACGTGAACAGTCTCTCTTATAATGCAGCATTGTGAAATGCTCAGGCGGAAGAACAATACGTCCGTCCTGTTGTATCCGTATTTTTAAAGAATCAGGTAATTCCTTTGACAACTTAAGTTCTTCACGAGTCATGAACTTTTTAGGGTCAAGAAGTTTTTGACGGTCATTCTCAGCTAATGAATAATTATATGAACGAGTGTCGAAAAGTAAACTACCTCCGATACGAATCCTAAATGGCGGCAAGCAAGAATAACGAACAGGGATTCTTCCACGCTTCACTGAAGAATCATCACGGAAGAAAGCTTTAACTGCTTCTTTGTTTTTACCTTCCGCGAATAGTTCGCGAGCTTTAGCCATCATCTCTTTTTTAGTCTTTGGTCGGATTTTTCCCCAAAAACGAAATATTCCAATGTTGGCCCATTTGTACATACCTCGAAGTGACTGTTTGGCAATTTCATCCATGTTGACCTTTTTTAGCCAAGCACGATAAAAACGCTCTTGTGAAACTACGGGGTGATGAACATTTAAGCCTTCGGCGGTAAAGTCTGTCATGATGTCAACAACGTTTCTAACGATGCCAACTTCACGATAAGCTTTATCAGCTTCACGTATATTCTTAATAGCGCGAGTTTGATTATTGTCAGAGAATCCTGCACCACCAGTTCCTAGACTGTGACTAAACGGTATAAAGTGACCATCCACTGTAGAACCACGAACAAGTCCGTCCATAGTTCCCTCTTGGATTTCTTTATTAGCTTTAAGCAGAGCATCATACATCTCGTGTGCTTCTGCTTGTTTAATTTCTTTATCTGTCTTTTTAGCCATTATCTATTCCCCATAGTTTTAACTATATTATAGCTTTCTGGTGTGTGCTGGTTATTATCTTCGAGTGCAATCCAAAGTTCTTCTAATTCATTCAATTCTCTAATTTTAGCTTCTATAAGTACTTCAAACTTAAAATTACTAGCACCCGTCTCATTAAAATCTTTTTGTAATCGTTTATTATGATGAATTGACTGATTAAGCTCGTTGAGATGAGCTTCTCTGCGTTTGCTGAAATCTACAGCTTGGCCTATATAAGCTCGTCCTGTGGTTAAATTCTTAATCCAGTAAATACATGTGATTCTCTTATTCATAACAATGTTTCCTTTACCAATGCATTAACAATGCATTCCTTATCCTGTCCTTATTATATTACCCTAAAACTAATACTTATGGTAATTTTTTTTACATGTTCTCTAACCAAAATCCACCAGTATATTCATGTTTTTCTGCCCAGTCTCCATATCCATGAAAATCACGTGCAGCGTGTGCAGCGAGCAAGAGGGCGGAATATCTATCTTTTCTATCCATAATGCCTTTTTCTTTGGCTTGCTTCATTTGTTCGTCAGGTAAATCAAAATGCTCTCTATTAGAACCTTTCATGGTTCGCTCAATCTGAGCTAACTCGAAACGCATCGCTTGAACTTCATCAAATACTTTATCAATCTCGGATTCTTTAAAATGATACTTGTTATAGATACTCTCATCAACATAGGAAGCTGGGAACATAATACGCTTATGGTGAATGTCGCCCTGCAAACTATAGTTGGCCGACCGATACCACGTATAATCTGAAAAGTCTTTAACTTCTAAGATATTCTGTCCGTGGAACCACTGAGCTTCATCTTCTTCCTTTTCTATGTTAAAAATCGGCACCTCGCCTTTTTCTATATATTTAGTGTCCTTAAGTAAATCTTCGATAGTAGTACCACCACCGCCTTTATCTATAGTAACACGTTGTATATTGAATTTCTTAATTAACTCTCTAATGCGACGAACAGAGTAGCCCCATTCTTTACGGTTCCATGCGTCGGCATATACAATCTTATATTGACCATCTTTAGTAATCTTAATTATACATATAGCAAAGTTATCTGTCTCACGAGCAGGGTCAGCACCCATGACATAGAAAGCATCAGGTTCGGCTTCAAGTTCAATTGAGAAATATGGATTCAAGACAGCTTCTCCGCCAACAAGTGCCAAAGTGCCATCTTCATTTTTAATTGAGTTACCAGCAGTAGAATTCTCAATATCTAGCATTGGAAAGAAACCACCAGTAGTACCAGCAAACTCAGCCATGTACTCCATCTTAAAGAGAATTGGGTGCATAGTAAGTTTAGCCTGAGCAATCTGAGCAATATCCATAAAACCCGGTGGCATAGCGGTGTATGGAATTGAAATAACACTATAATCACGATAATCCATCTTTTCAATAATACCATCTTTATTTTCAACTTGAGTCATTACTTCATTAGCAATAAGCTCATAGTAAGCCTGAATAGTTTTATAGAAATGATTAAATTTATAATACGCGGTTCCACTTAATACGATTTGGTTACTTTGCCTACTAGATAGTAAGTCAATATCTAATCCCTTTCTAGCGAGTAGTTTTTCTTTATAGATATCCATTACTTGTTTGTGTGGGTCTTTGGTTACCGCTGCAAATCCACGAACAACAACCTGGAAAACTTCCTCTGGAATAGATGCAAATTCATCAGCAAGAATGTGCGTTGCTCTAAGTCCACGAATGGTATGTCCGTCATGACCTAAAGGAATAGCAGTGATAGTTGATTCACCAACGCGACAGAATGAACGTGCAGGCTGGTTAGTCGGAGGTTTTGTGCAACACTGTTGGAATAGTGGAGCGTGGCGGTATACTCTTTCGATTTCCTCGAAAATCAATTTTGACTGCCTGAAGTTGGCACCAACTAATACTATTTTAGAACCCTGATTAAGTAAAGCCCTTAGACATGAATATATAGCTAAAATAAATGTCTTACCACCACCACGAGTCATTGTTAAGATTGGGAATCTCTTGGTCCACAATTCATTAAGTATAACAAGCTGAAATGGAAGGAGATTGACATTTAAGATATATTTAGCAGCAAGCCCTAAGTTTGTCATAAATTCACGAGCCAACGCTTCGCGGTGTGACATAGTGCCTAGACGAACTGCTTCAGAACCCATAAATGAACTTTTGGGAACTTCATGTAAGTTCGTATTAAATAATTGGTTTAGGATAGCATCGTAACCTAAGAAATCCGGTTCAATATACATTAGCTTTCCTCCACCATTGCTGCTTTCATTAATTGGATTATGTAACCTGGGATGTGCATACCCGAGCCTGCGAATATTACTTGTACGCCGTACTTAAGTTGTAAGTGAACCAAGCGTGCCATAATAAAACGGCCAGACATTTTCGAGTAGCGCGACCCTCTGTAGATTTCGCGCATAGTTGCTTCAATAACAAGATATTTATATTTAAAGGGTTTGGCCCTTTCCATTTCTCTTTCGAAGCGTTTCCATTGCACTCCCAGACTCATAAATAATTCGTCTACAGAAGATTTTCGCTCAACCATAAATATAGTTTCCATTCCTTTGATAGAATAGTCCCCAGTATCAAGCTTAGACACCTTTACATCTTCGACACTTCCGGTCGCTTTAAAAGTCCATGGTTTTTTTTCCCGCGTGTCTTGTATGATTGTAAAAGATGTTTTTTTAGTCATTAGTTATTCTTTTAAAGAAGGGTAGCAAAATTTAGTACCAGATGTTAAAAGATGATTATACGGTGAGTCTGCATAGCCGGACACCGGACCTTGCGGAAACAAGTTTTCATCTTCAAAGTCATCAATGCCTGTAACATGAGGTACGTCATAAAATCCAGAACAAGCCATTTCACCTGCGTTGCGCGCATTGAAATAACTTTTAGTTCCTGCCATGTTGTTTTGTGCAGTCATAGCCATACCAACTGCATTTGGTGCCCATATTTCAGTATTCCCTAATGGAATATTAATATGCGCAGCCTGTTGTAAGATATACTGTCCGCATCCAAGGAATGTAAAAGTAAAACGTCCTTTGTCCTGACGGTCTTTAACAATAGCTGCAATCTTATAACGGTCAAATTCAACAGAGCGATTTTCCATACCATCACTTAAGATGATAATTAAAGCAGAGTTGTTCATTCCATCATACTTTTCAAAACCTTGGTCGGCTAACATTATTGCTTCGCCAACTCCATCATATAGTGCTGTCCAACCACCCGGTTGGTATTCTTCTAACTTAATTTCTTCGAATGCGCTCAAAGGCACTATTTCACGCAAACGTCTAACTTTACTATTGAAAGTTACTAACGATACTAAATTAACATGATTCTTCTCTGCGTCAATTTTTAACTGACCTATTTGTTCATTCATGTTATTAATAGTATCAGAACGAAGGTGGCCCATTGAACCGCTATTATCTAATACAAAGATAATGTGGTTAACCATAATGCCACTATCACTCTTCGGGGTCTTTTTCTCTACCATGTCTTTCCTCTAATTCTACAATTTCATCTATACATACGTTTAGCTTATCTAAAACGTAGTTACCAACAACGGTAAGCCGTTGTTCTCCAAACATTTCCCCGGCGACCTCAATCATGTCCATGGTCATCATGTATGCTGACATTAATCCCATGTATTTCTCAATTAGAGAGTCGAACGGCCTTAAATCAATATTATCATTAAAACTCAAAGAATCTAAAAAATTCTTGAATTGTGTTTTATTTGTACTACTCGGGCAATGACGTTGGTGATTGCCCGATGCGTCTACCGAACAAAAGGCGCACGTGTTGTGGGTCATTTAATATATCCGCCATCTTTTAAACGCTTATCTTCTAAATTTTGAATGTGTTTCAAAGCGTCGGCTTCACGGCCTAGTTTATCTCTCGCTTCTTTACTATCTAATTCTTTAAGAAGTTCTATTAAGTTTAAACGCTGGTCGCCTTCTTCTTTAATACGTTGTTTACGACTAGCGTTCAACGTATCTTCTGCTTTCATATACATCTCAACTGTATCTTTAATTTCACGATGTAATGACATTGCTTTACCAGCCGCTTCGGTGTCTCCACCCTGTGACATATCACGATATTCCTTTTCAAGCTGTTGGTAACGGTCTAATCTAATCATGGAAGAAATCATGATGTGAATAGAACCTTTTTCAATCTCAGTAACAGTTTCAAGAGTCATCATAGTCTCAACATACTTATTTCGATAAACATCCATTTCGTTATCATCGAACATAACTATGCACTGTTTCCAACCCGGAGAAGATTCTAATTCATTTAGCCAGAAGCGACGTTCTTGTGCTTCGTCTAAATCTTGCATAGAGGTATTCTCTTTAATCTTACGATGTTCTGCTATCATAGCATTTACATCTTGGGGATTAAGTTGTTTCTTATTCTTCTTTAATTTAAGTTTACGTTTCTGTTCAATAATAGAAGTTTTAGAACGACCTAGGTGTGTAGCTAATTCTGCGGCGGTACTAGTATCATAATGTTTAAAAAGATAATCCTTTTCCCAATCTTCCCAACGTCCTTTTTTAACTTCCATGATAAACTCTTCTTTCATGCATTACTCTGGGCTCTGGTTCGTCATATACATCATCTAAAAATTCTAAGCAATCTCTATAACGCTCATCAACACCCAGTCTATCCATATCAGTATTACAATAATCTACACGAGCTTCTAGGTAATTATGATTGGCGGGATGTCCTTTGTCATACGCGTGTGCGTGTGCAATTGGCGCATGAACAATATGCGGACAACCCATAAACTTAAGAAGCGACTCTCCGCCACAACAATCGGCAACCGCACAAGCAACTATATTGGCTACTCTAACAGTTTCACGTTGTCGAAGTCCATCAGGCAATAAAGATAGGTTTTCAACAGACGTAGTAAAATAATCTTGATTTATACCCATCACATAAACTTTCCATCCATGAGAAACAAATTTACGAGCTAAGTCGTCCCACTTAGACTTATTCCAATTTCGTGTTGTTTGCTGAACGTTCTCGGTAGTACGTGGGCAAAACAAAATACTATAGCGTTCAATGTCTAAATCTTCTTTTGGACGAATATGCTTAACAATACGAAGTGGAAAGTCTTGAATGGTCTTTTTAAACTTTGGTTGTGAAATATTGTATATATGAAAGTTTTCACGGAAATCTCGATTCAATGCCTGTACGGCTTCAGGGATGCTCTCACAGAGCGCTCGGCCCCGTTTTGCGTCCCAGTAGGGATATCCGACGAATTCGTCGTGTACGCCGTTCAGGTAAGTTTCATCGCCATCGAATGCTGCTATACTAATCTTAGACTCAGGATATAGTTCACGAAGACCATGAATTACAGGAACTACGTCCTTAATCCAGTATCCGAACTCACCAACCCACGGTCCTAATTTAATATGATGCATTACAGGTAATTCTTTAATGCTTTAATTTTAACTTTAGCTACTTCAGAATCTTTCTTGTACATAATCATATCACCACGAGTTGTAGGAACAAAAAATCCGGCCAAGTCCGAATGTGAAGATAAAAACTCATCAACACCTGCTTTGACCGGGTCGAGGTAATCATAGTCATCTACCATGATAAAACTATCAGGTCCCATAGCATCATAGCATATTTCCATATCATGTATTGCGCCCAAACGAGTATGGTCTGCATCGACGTGATACAAATCAGCATCCTTTATCGGCATGTCCGTCATTTTCTGAGAATCAACGTTATTACGAATATTAACATTATATCCTAACTCTACCATTCGTTTCTCGGCCCATTCCGTAAATCCAATAATGCCACCTTCGGTGCCTTCATTTAAATCGAAGCCATGATACTCCATATCGGGTATTGCTTTGAAAAATGAGAACGCTGCCCATCCGGCGCGGACTCCAATTTCAACACATACCTTTGGTGCGAGAAATTCAGCGATTAAATTCTTCCAACGAGTATAATGCCAAATCTTATTATTAACGCGCATCGTAGGTCCTACAGTTCCTTCGTCGGGATGTAGGTTCTTAGGATTAATCTGGCGCTCTAATCCTTCTTCTTCGGTCTTATACCAAGAATTTCGGATAGTTCTCTCATACGTAGGCATTAGTAAGCTCTCTTGTGCCAACTGTGACATTTTTCACAATACATAAGATTTTCAGGAGAACACTCTTCTAATTCGGCGGCCTCCAATACTTCAGGAATATATTGTTTATTATATGGTTCGCTATATAACAATTCACTAAGTCTCTTTAAAGCACTCTTTAATTTACTAAACATCTTTAACCTCCCAGCCTACTATATAATAGTGAAGCTCCTAAATTATACATAAGATACCCTTCCAGACCCTCGGGCTCCCCTAACGTTCTCCACTAGGTTTCCTTCAATTCTCTGACCGTCGTAAATAATATGGTCAACCCTCTTCCAATCACGGCGGTCCATAAATATCTCAATAAGCATTAAGTCTGAAACTAACACAAATGCGCCACTTTTAAACTCTATTACTATACTTCTCATTATTCTCTCTGAAAACGATATACGATTGCCTCTGAATTATAATCAGCCGCCATATCTATATACACAAAACCACGGGTCATTAGTAGAATTTTTAATTCTTCAATAATGTCCAGGTCGTCTGCTACTTGTGGAATGACAACACTCAAAATCTCATTACTCATCTTTATTACTCTCGTCAAAAATATACATAGTTGAAATTTCTGAATAAAACATTTTAGGACATTTTCTACACCTAGAGTATAAAATTGAGTCATCATCATCAAATTCCCACTCGTGATTGAAACGTCCGCCGCATGAACATTTTGCATTATGTAAAACGTCACGCACATTACTTGTTGTTCCTTTTATTAATTCCATATTATTCCTCTCTAAACCTTTCCATGAGGCGCTCGACTGCTTTTCGCACTTTAGCCTTCATATATTGGGATAATTCCTCTCCTCTTTGGTTAATCATGGTCATTAACGGCTCTTTTAATTTTTCCGGTATATTAAAGATTAGATATTCCACCATCTCATGTAAATCGGCGGTTTCTTCAAAAGAATTATCTATTTGGTCAATATTCCTATCCGGTATATTAATCCTATCAGCAATTCGAGTATCTCTCCGCAAATTCTTTAACGCATTTTCCGTAGCAACGTTAAAAAACGATTTTGGGTTTTTCGCACGCTCAGGGTCGAATTTTGGCGCAATCTTATCAACTATCAGCCAAATCTCTTGGGAAATGTCATCTCTATCATAGTAGGCAAATTGATACTTAGTTGCCTTCATTCTTGACATATGTGATGCCATATCAACTGTATCTATACCTGACGGTACATCCCCACTTGCAATTATCCCAGATGATTCCATATTAAGATTCGTCATCTAGTCCTAAGTCTAAATCACTAAACTCACCAGTATCGAATCTCTCTTCAGGTGATTGCCAAGATTCTTGTGCATATTGGATTTCGGATTCATAGTCGGAGTATACGCCGTTTATGTCGCCGTCCCCCACCTGTCTAAGTAGTCTCATGTGCCTGTCATATAAATCCTGGTATTGTAACCATGCTTTTCTAAGTTGTTTCGGGAATTTTTTTTGTCCGGACATTTATAATCCTTATTCAAGTTTATATTTAATAATTGTCTAAGAGTTTCCGACATTAATTGCTTCATAGGAGATTACTTCTTCGAACATGAATTCATAGTAATCACTGTCGTTCATTTTAGTCACAGCGGCTAACTCATAGCCTTCTATGATAATGAGTTCTATTGGCTTAGAAGGATTATATTTAGATTCCTTCAGTATTGACTTATGTATCTTAATTTCTAGCACATTACACCCTTTCTAACTTTTTTAGGTGCTTCATCCGTAACATCATAGACTTCTCCGACTTCTAGGATTTTTACATGGCTTTTCTGAATATGTAGAATTCTAACTTCTTCTCCGTCTTTGTATAGCCTTATATAGAAGAATCGTTGGTCTAGCGTTTTTATGACTACTTCGTCATATGACTTATATAAGATGGCGTTACCATCTGTATCCGTAATTATTAACTGTTTCATGATTCGTCTTCTTTTTTTGGTTTCCACCACTCATGTAGTGCATCCCAGTAACTTTTACTGCAACACTTATCTTCAGACATGTAAAATAGCCTACTATCTGCAAAACAACTGTGATATCCGCCAGTTGTGGGTGGGCCACTATGATACTCGTACAATGTACCACATACAGTACAGGTATAGCCGCTACCACACGGTGTATGGAATAATCTATTCTGTTCTGGATATGGTAAACTCCAAAACTCTTGTGATTCACTAATGTCTAACATTCTTTGTTCCTTTCTTAATTACATATGCACAACATATAAGGATATAGAGGTTAACGGTCTTCTGCGCACACGTTTTGTGGATTATTCTGTGATTTTTTTTGAGGAAGGCGAAATAAGAGAAGATAGTGGTGGCCGTGCTTGTATTGAATATACAATAGATATGGCGCAAGGATATTTCATGTGTTACCTCCGGTGGTCATTCGGTTAGGGGAATAAAAAAAAAACGAAAAAACCCCCGGTCCCACTTTGATACACCCAGAAAGAAATAAAAATTATCCGGTTTGACTCTACCGCTAAATTAGTGATATAATTCCACCGTAATGAAAAAGACAATCGTTCTCCTGTCCATCGCCTGCTATCTCATCGCGGGATTCTACGCCTACGCCTATGCCATGTCGGTCATAAGCTAAAAAAGGAAAAAAATGTCACAAATTGATACACTTCTCTTGGCGGCTCAAGCTGAGACACTCTGCCATGCCGAATTGGCTATCGTCTCAATTCGGGGCGTCAATGCTCGCCAGTGTCCCAAGACGGGACGGTTCGGCGCAGACCGTCGCGAATTGAAACACGTGTCCCATAATGGGAAGCTCCTGTCCAACCTGTTCCAAATTGGGACAGCGATGGTGGTGTCCCAGGATGGTACGGTGGTGAAAACGGTGGTGTCCCGAAATGCGACACGTGCCGCCGCCGCTGTCGCATTACGAGACATTCGGGCTGGCAACGAACGTGTCTCAATCTGGGACGTCTCACAACGGAACAACAACGGACAGTCCTACAATGAGACAGTCCAGTTCGACGTAGGTGCGACCCAAAGCGAGACGTCTCTGGATGAGACGGGCGACGAAAAAGCGAACTACGAAGTGCCCCACTCTGAGATGCGTCTCGGAATGGGAAAGCGTATCGACGACATCTACTGCGAAGTAAACGCCCCGATTCGGGACTAGACAGTTCTCAAAAGGAGACACCGATGGCATCAAAAATCGCGCTCGCATGGCTGGCATCGCAGGGTATCGCCGTGTCCCACACTGAGACGGAACGTAGCAATTTTGCAACGGGTTCCGGATTCGGGACATTTGCGATGCCCTACCATATCGTTGCAACCGATTCCCGATATGGGACAAGCAAGCGAACGGTAGACTGGGCCGTCTCAAAACAAGACGCTTTGGATTCGGTCGAAAGATTCCAAAATATTGAGTATCAGAATGAGACATCCTACGGGCGTGGTGGTGGAGAATTCCACGCTAACAGAGTGACCTATTATGCGACAGATATCCGCACGGGCGAGATTGTAGTAAAATGAGACACTTCATCCTACTCTTCTTGAATGCGTTTGATGGGATAGCCACCTGTCTCGGAATGAGACTCGGCCACCTATCGGAAGACAATCCCATAATGGCACAACTGTCTCCTAATGGGATAATGGCATTCAAGCTAACGATTGTCTCACTATGCATCATGTTCCTATATGGGACACGTAGGCACCGTATGTCTCGCATTGGGACACTTGGCTGCATCGGCGTATATGTCTATATATTTGCACTCCACTGCCAGTGGATAGGAAAGGTACTGTAATGAGACAGTACACTCTTACTCGCCTGCCCAGTGGTAACATAGTTGCCAGTAGTAGGCTGTACCCTATAGTGTACATCTATCGTGCGCCTAACGGGCGTCTCGAAATGGTATGGCGCGCCTATGCTGTGCAGCTAGACCACCCCTATGGTGCCTGCATTAAATTCATGAACCTAAACCGTACCCTATTGGGACTGCTCCGGTGTATCTAAATGAGACACCCCCGCGCGAGTGTCTCAATATGATACGTTTGGTTGATTGGCATACTATTTTATTTCACGTTTGGCACGCTAAAACATTTTTGCAATCGGTTTGCTTATGCTCCCAAAAAAGAGAGAATATAAGTGTCCAGCGAACGAACAACGAAAGGGTCGAACAATGTTTATCGAAATCAAGTATAACTTGTGGACGCAAGAAAATACGAAACCGGGCGAAATAGCAGCCTACGTTGGGCCATTCTATGATTTCGGTTCGGCGCGGCACGAGCAGGCAATAATCGTGTCGTTCAACAGTGGAGACTTTTCGGCGCGCGTTGTTTCGGAAACCGGCCCGGTAACTAAGTTACCGCATGGTGTCGAAAAAAGTTGCCCGAATTGCCCCCACGATACGAAACCGGGAACGGTGTATCTTCACCCCGTTTTTGGAAATCCGTATCACTATTGTTAAAATCTTCATGGGTGGGGCGCGTAGCCCTACTTGGTTCTTCTTGGGACAGTAGCTTGGCGGCTACTGTCCCTTTTTTCGTGCCTGTTGTGTATCATATTGAGACACATCCGGAATCTCATTTTGATACGTTCTAATATGGGGCATTCGGAAGTTTTGGCATAGTATTATATTCTTGACTTCTCAAAATGAATCATTCTATCAATTGGCATGGTATTTTATTTCACGTTTGGCACGGCAAAACTATTTTGGAATTGGGTGGCCTATGCTCTCAAAAAAGGGAGAATACAAGTGTCCAGCCAATAGGGGCTGGCAACAACGGAGAATTCGCAATGGCGAAAGGGACAGCAATTAAGTTGGCGCATGGCTCGGACGAGTCGGCGGCAGTCGCGGCAGTACGGAACAAGTACGCCGAAAAAATCCGCTCGTCGGATGGCTGGTACGGTACGGCAGTCGTGAACATCGACGCCGATGCTGACGGCAAAGGGGCCACCACCATGCTGGTGAAAGCCATCAAAGATGGCTTCGAAGTCTACGGGCTTCTCGGGACCATCACGGACAAAGTCACCGTGAAAGCGGGCAAGTTCGAATCGGCATAACCGAACAGGGGGCTGGAAACAGCCCCCGCATCCGTTGTTCCCTTTCGCTTCCGCGTCAGCCCTTTTGGGATAAACGTCGGCCCTAGCAGTCGATTCAAGCCCGAGAGCGTTGAGTAAGCCGAGCGGGGCAGTCAAGTACAAACTTGGCTGTCCCATTTTTTTATGCCCATATTGTCTCATTTTGAGACGGTGTATCAAAGTGAGACACCGCCACCTTAACGAACGTTCACTAGTCTTAATACGAGACATACGGAGGTGTGTATCATAATGAGCCACACCCACGTTTGGCACACTTTTTGAATACCCCTATGGCACGCAATTAGATTCTCATTATGGCACAGAATACTTTTGGCATAGTATTTGAATAGGATGGTATTGGCATGGTATTTGATTCTCGAGGAGAGACTAACCTCCCAGTATTTGCGCTTGCCCTTGGCAAGGACGGAGGTGTGTGTTTAAGACAGACACCTCCGGCCCGCCTCGAGGAGTATAACGACGGTACGGAGGTTTTCTTCAAGGTTTTGTGTATCACCTTGAGCCACACCCGGCGCCTTAACGAACGTTCGGTAAGGGTCTCATTCTGGGGCATAAATCGTTTGGCATAGTATTTTATTCGGTCAATTGGCACGGGGTTCGTAGGGTGGGGCGAAAACTCGGTATCTCATTCTGAGACCTTAATCTGTTTCTCTCTTGCATAGGCTCCTCAATAAGGTATTATGTATGTGTCGCCGCGATAGTGCGCGCGACAAACGGAAGGTTTTGAAAATGGCAAAAGGCGCTCCCATCACCCTCAAGTTTGGTTCGGACGAGTCCTCGGCGGTCGAGGCGGTTCGCTCCAAGTATGCGGATAAAATCCGCTCCTCCGATGGATGGTACGGTTCCGCCGTCATCAACATCGAGGCCGACAACGACGGTAAGGGCTCCAAGACCCTCATCGTCAAGGCCATCAAGGACGGTTTCCAGGTCTACGCCCTTATGGGGACCATCACCGACAAGGTGACGGTGAAGCCTGGGAAGTTCACCAAGGCCTAACGGTCGCGTTTCCCCTCTGGGTCGCCTTCGGGCGGCCCTTTTTTTGTGCCTATTTTACCTCAAGGGACACCGGAGGCCGTCAGTCTCATTTTGAGACGTCTGGCATAGAAATATAACTTGATTATTCCATAAACCTCCGCCCGACCTCGAGGGCAACACGGGACCGTATCAAGGCGAGACAGAAAATTCCTTGGAGGTGAAATGAAGGTGAACGAAAGCCCTCTATCTAGTTATATCTAAATACCTGGAGGAATAGACGCTAGAGGCCCAGAAACTACCTCACCACTACAGTTACTTATTGTAGGAATACCATTTGCATATGCTTTGGAATAGGCGAGAATATATATGGCTACAGTTTATTTTCACGGTTCACAGAAAGGACCTCGAATGCACTATATCTACCTCGACAGCGAAGATGTCTACATCGGCCCGTTCAACTCCCACGACGAGGCCGAAGCAGAACGCGGCAAGGGAATTCTCTGGATTAACAGTAAGGTAGTCCAGAAAATCCCTGAAGATGCCTTCGTGATACCTTCCGATATCGACATGGAGGAAGCGGACGGGTGCATCTGATGGCCAAGGCAATCAGCGACAAGCTCCAAGAGGAGCTGATGAAAGTGGCGATGGAAGACCTCATGCCGTTCTTAGAAGGACGCGTCGAGGACGGCCAAACGGAAGATGCGGGCATCTTTGTCCACAAGGGCGCGTCATACGCCTACGAACTGAGTTGGCACCAAGAGGAGAGCGAAATGAGTTTCGCTCTGGCAATCACCAAGGTGACGCCGAGAACCAAGACGAAGGTGGTGGAGCGATTCTTCACCCAGGAGGTGTAATGTTAGACTTGACGAAACACGAAATCATCCTCAGGGCGTGTGCTGTACACCTCTGGGGAGCTTACCCTGTGCTTGGTGGTTCCTCGGCGTCACGTAAGAAGTTGCTGAGGTCCGACCTTGAACCCTTTGGTTTCGACTTCGAGGGCTTCAGCGTCGAAGTTCACATCGAGTTGGTGGAGGTAACAGATGGTCTTGGACTGACCTGCCTCCTGGACATCTTTGGAGTTACAAAGACAGGAATTTTGCACCTTATTGCCAAGAGGATTAGCCCTCTACAACACCTAGAGCAAGGAGAATGAGGATTACACAAGGACAGATTCAAGAGCGGAAGTACCTCGATGCTGTTCGTCAGTATCAGCAACGTGAGAGTAACTTGGCACAAGAACGCCTTCTAGCTCTCGCATTCTTAACCCAAGGACGACGCCTACGACAAGGTCATTCCGACAAGTACTTCACTATCCACCACAAGGATACGTGGTACAATGTCACTTTCTTCTTCCTCGGTGCTCAAGATGAACGTATCTGCATCACCGTGAGGAAAAACAATAAGGAAGTCTGGAACGTCCCCACCAAGGTTGCCAAGGAAATCATCTGGAGTAGGCTGTCATGAGGTGGGCAGAGAGGATTCTCAAGCGGGATAAAGTGTGCGCCATCTGCGAGAGTATCGCAACCGAGGCACATCACATCTACACTAGCAAGGCATGGCCGGAGTTGAGGTTGGACCGTAACAATGGCATCGGCCTCTGCTCTCCTTGCCATCGGTCCATCTATGGGAGAGAGGACGAAATGGTATCTGTCTTCTTTCTTATGAGGCCGCAACAAGACAAGGAACTTCAGCTGAAGATGCCCTCTGTTATAAGGCATAGACAGGCTAAAGCTGTAGCACTTCGTAAGAGGTCAAACGGTTACAAGGAAGGTAAGTGCTATTGTGGCATCGCCCTTCATTGTCCCATACATAGCTAGGAGGAAGTAAAGTGTATTATCCGTACAACGGCAAGGGTTCGTTTCGTACCGCAGTCCTCGGAGAATGGATGATTCGGAATTGTCCGCGAGGGAACTGGGTCTTCAACTACGAGAACGAGGACGAACGTTCTCCCATCGTCATCAACTCCAGACGAGAGGACTTTGGAGGAAAGATGCGGTGGCGCTTCGAGGTCAATGGCAGCGAGAGGCCCTACGTGTTCTACGATGCTACCAAGCTTGAGGGCTCACCGTAGCAAGAGGTTGGCTGGGCGTGTAATGCGCCCTCCAACCGCCGCTTCAAGGGGAAAGCGTTGGCATAGAGGTAGTACGGAGGTTATTCTCAAAATAGAACGTCTCATTATGATACATAAGCCTGTGTTTGGCATAGTAAAACATTCCGCCATAATTACGCCACGGCACAGCATTTGCTAGGGACGAGGCCATATTACCAACTACAAGGCCATATTACCACCTTCAAGAGGTATACACCTAGAGGTATCGCACACCTCAAAGACAAATCTCATTATGAGACACTTAAAGTAGAATGTTGTTCAATTGGAACACCGATTGCCGACCTTGAGGACAACACCACGGCCATAAGGCATACCATACCTCAAGGACACACAGCAGCCCTCTATGTCTCAAATTGGGGCACCTTGACTTGAAATAGCGTTACCGCAGGGTAACGTCACAACTCTTTACTATATAAGGACTTACGTAGACCGTTACCATACGTACCCAACCGTCGTAACCATCCGGTAACCCTCAACCACTTTTCTCGAGGGACGTACTGACGTAAAGTGTTGGTATCAAACGACTTATGACGATTGGCCCGTTTGGCACGGCGATTGCTATATATACGTTGTATGGCGACCCACCTCGAAGCAACCCGCACCCGCGCCTTGGGGCTCTTGTGCGTACTGGCTGCACCTCGAGGAGAACGGGGTCCCCTCAAGGAGAATGGGCCTAAAAATCAAGGCCTTGAAATTTTCGGAAAACACCCGAACATCAAGGAGTCTCCCTTCGTACTCACAAAGTCACCTCGTTCGAGGTGCGCGAAAGGAGGCCACAACGATGTTCAAGGAAGTACCTAGTTCTATGACCATCCAAAAACTCCAGGACATCACCCTCATGGTCTTGGCCGACGACCGCCTTCAGGCGATTGCGGACAAGATGCAAACGGGTGAAGGCACCAAGCAAGCGGCTTTCAACGACCTCCTTCTCTACAGCGTGGAGGTGCTTATGCCCTTCACCGAGGAGCGGAAGTCGGGCACGAAGCTCATCACCGGTGCCTTGAAGAAGCTCGGCTCCCTCATGGAAACCACCATCCTGGGCACGCTGGGCCTCAGTTCGTCCTACTGCGCTCCCGCGAGGCAGTTGGCGAAAGCCTCCATCGAGGGCTGCAACGGAAGGACGCAGTACGTCATCGACCACCTCACAGAGTTGGGCTCCACGACCGATGGCGACCTCCCCGGTCCCATCTTCGCGCCGTCCCGCCTCATCGTGTCGATGAAGAACCTGCGCCTCGAAGACGAGAAGAGCCTCTTCACGCTCGACGACGAGGAAGGGCTCATGCTCAAGGACAGAAAGGGCAACCTCCACAGGTTCGGCTCGCTGTCCATCGAGGGCATCAAAGATGCCTTGCGCACGGGCAAGACCGACGACGCGACCCTCGACCTCATCAACGCCTTGGTGGGCGAGTACACCGACGAGGGCGACAAGCCCAAGCTCGGCATCCTCGGTCGAGCCATCGAAGTCCTCAAGAAGGCGGCCACCGCCGGTGAGGAGCCGGACCAGTTCGCCCTCGACATCGTCGAGAGCCTCTCGGCGGCACAGGACACCGTGAGGGATGCCACCATCCGGTGGAACCGCGAGGAGCGGGCACAGCGCGAGGCCGCCGCCGACATGGCGCGGACGCAGAAGCGCCTCCTGCGGGCGCAGGACCTCGGAGCGGAGCGGGCGGGCGAAACCCCGGCCTCGACCACGACGACCACGGGCGAGGCGTCCAAGACCGCGAAGCCGAGGGCTAAGACGACGAAGTAACCCTCGCCGAGACCACACACCTCGAGCCAGCCCTCTCTTGAAGGGGGCTGGCTCCCTTTATGTCAAGTGGGAATCCTTAAGGTATGGAACACCTCTCGAAATATGAACGACGCGAGGCAGTAGTAGCGCGATGCGCCCTCGCACGAGCCAATTTACTCAAGGGCAATCATCTCAACAACGAGGTATGGGATGAAGCTTTTGGGCAAGGTGGCTTTGACCTCCACGATGGGTGGGCTAGAATTTGGGCCCTTGGTAAGGATGGAGTCCTCCATCTATTCAAAAGAGCAAGGCTGGAAGAAGCTTGGTTGGGCGCCTTGAGCTTGGAAGCCAAGAACATCGAGGAGATGACCAAGTGGCCTCTGGGCTCATTACCGAAGGCCAACCCTTGGAGGAAACCGTTTTTCTCGAGGACAGTAGTACAGGCTCCCAAGTGGGACAAGGTGGAGAGACAATGGAAAGTTGAGTTCGACTGCAAACCTTCGCTCACCTTTTGGTTCAAGGATGAGTTCATCAAGTCCTCTCACTTATATGGCTGGCTGACGCCGAGGAAACAAAGTTCCACGTTTCCCTGGGAAGAGGGAGGGGGTGTCATCAAGGATAAGAAAAATAGAGCCCTCTTTGTCCCCAGGCTGTCCAATGAGGAGATAGGACTGTTACTGGATGGTAACGTCGCCAAGGTGATACGCGAACTCCACAAGAGACACGCCAAGGAGTTGAAAGACAGAGACCTCTGTGTGATGGATATAAAGGAGGGAGTGGATAAGTTACTGGAGGTTCTCCGGTAGCCAAACCTCTATCTCTTCCCCACTAGAGCCGCACGGCCTTCTCCAGGAGGCCAGCGCTCGGACCCCCGGCTTCGGCTGGGGGTTTTTTTATAGGTAGAGGACATTCAATGCAATACGGCTTTGTTGGACTATTCACCTTCTTGTTCCTTATTGGAGCGTTTGTGACTGACAACCGTAAGGTCAATGATTTGTTCCATGCCATAGGAGGTATAGTGATGGTCATCATGATTGCCGCCTTGTTTGCGGCGATTGATAACTGAGGTGTGTATTCACCTCGGCCACTGCCGCACCACCAACCACCAACGACGATAATAACAGCCTTTTAAATATAATAGACAGTTCAAGGCCCGGAACCATAGGTAAAACATACAAAAACAACACCAACAAGGTATCTAATATGGAGTTTTTAGCGATTAAAAGTGCTCCTGTGTAAAGCTTTTGCCATTTTTCTTTCATAGAAGGCCCTGTTTCCCCGTCCCTCTGGCAACATAAACACCAGAAAGGCGGGGTTTTTTTATATATAGTATGGCAAACACCCAAAAATACTACTGTTGGTACGAGTTTGTGACGGTTGGTGCTTTATGTCTCATACTTGGGGCCATCATATACTCTCATTTCATAGGTGAGGGAATGAATCAGGCAATTTCGGAGTTTTTCAATAGATAATTGTGGCAATGCATAAGGTAGGTAGGTTACCTTTTGGTCACATATCCGCCTTATCTTCCCCCCAATGTATTCCTTATACTAGGGAGGAAGTAGACAGCAAAACCACTGAGACCACCTCATCTTGTATTTACTATGGGGTTATAAGAGCCAAAGTGCAGCGAAGACAGCCCGAGACCAGTCACGTAGGGCATATAATTGCTGATTTCAATGGAGGGTGACTACTTAAACGAAGAGAATGATTCTTGTCGCGTCCGATATCTTCACGACAAACAGCACTGGATGTCTCATCTATCTGTTGTTATACCTCGCTCGCTTGATGTTTAGGCCAAGTGCCGATGCTCGTGAGCAGCAAGTAGGAAAAACCTAGGTCGGGTGCTGCGGCACCATAAGAAGTGAGGTCTCCAAACAGGCTCTCGTCTCGGAAGGTAAGTAAGTTTTCCTGACAAAAGCAGGCGATAACTGACCAATACATACGGTCAGGGGTTACTTGTTAAGTCGCGGGGAAGGGGATTGTTGGTCGTTTTAATAGATGATTTATGAAGTAGCAGAGTTGAATGCGCGTTGGCGCTGGACACCGATGCGAAAAACCATAAATTATAAAGAAACGCTCAACGTCCCCCTACCTAACTTGTCCTTATTATAGATAGACAGGACAAGGCGTGAGACCATTGACTACACAAGAGGACAATGCCTTCTAGGCTATAGATAATAACGAGGACAAGAAGATGGAAGAAAAACCTGGACTTTATAGGTTGGGTCGTGTTGATAACACGGTGCCTGCCTTAGTGACACGAGACCATAGTGGCCGAGTTTTGGTCCATTGGATAGGAGATGATGGTCACTTAATGACCGACACACCTTTTCAATTGGCTAGGGAAAACAAAA
>SDBT01002422.1_pt1 | contig 32990 bp, 24 predicted proteins | sample 2277101 | NCBI WGS metagenome assembly SDBT01 (sample SAMN10404973, study PRJNA504765) | marine sediment metagenome | isolation source: marine sediment core GS10_PC15, 103 cmbsf | place: Arctic Ocean: Southern Knipovich Ridge | collected 2010
CTCTCATCAAAAACAAGAAAAAATTGAAAATAAAAAAGAAAAGAAGCGGGAGGGTTTTGTTGTTTCCGCAATGACCGTTGTTGATGCTGCTCTTAATATGAAACAGCCTGTTAATGAAGTTATTTTATTGTTACTTCGGTGGAGAATAGTTGCAGTTAAAAACCGTATTTTATCAGAAGATATTATTCGTCGCTTAGCAGATCATTATGGGATTGAAACAATAGAGGCTATTGTTGCTGAAAAAGAAACAAAACAACTTGATTTTGCCCCTAAAAAGGGTGAAGATTTAGCTAGTCGCTTACCGGTTGTTGTTGTTTTGGGGCATGTTGATCATGGCAAAACAACACTGCTTGATTTTATAAGAAAAACCCGTGTTGCAATTCGAGAAAAAGGTGGTATAACGCAACATGTTGGTGCGTATGAAGCAACAACTGCGCATGGCAATGTTGTTTTTCTTGATACACCTGGCCATGAAGCTTTTTCAAAAATGCGACAACGTGGAGTTCGTATTGCAGATATAGCAATACTTGTTGTTGCTGCAGATGACGGTGTGATGCCACAAACTGTTGAAGCGATTAAGCACATAAAAAATATGAATGTTCCAATTATTGTTGCAATTAATAAAATTGACAAAGTTGATGCGTCTCGTATGGATATTGTTAAGCGAGAATTAGCGCAACATGATGTGTTACCAGAAGATTGGGGCGGAGATGCGATATGTGTTCCTATTTCTGCAAAAGAAGGTACCAATGTTGATCAGTTATTGGAAATGGTTATATTGCAATCACAAATAATGGAATTGCGTGCTGCACAATCTGGACCAGCAAAAGCATACGTTTTGGAAGCAAAACTTGAAAAGGGTTATGGGTCTGTTGCAACGGTAATTAGTCGCGGGGGAATAATAGCAGTAGGTGATTTTTTTGTGTGTGGTAATACGGTTGGTAGGGTTACTTCGTTGATTAATTCATATGGCAAGCGAATTCAAAAAGTTGGGCCATCCATTCCCGTGCAAGTTTCTGGTTTTCAAAATCTTCCCGAAGTTGGTGATTATTTTGAAGTTGTTACCAAAGAAAAATATTTAAAAAGGAGGGGTGAGCGTCAAGATTTTAAAACTTCACGTGTTGTCCAGCCAAAACAAGAAGGTGATGTTAATCTCATCGTTAAAGCTGACACTAATTCCTCTAAAGAGGCATTACTTGATGCTATGGATCGTTTATCTCGAAAATTTGATAGAGGTTTTAATATTATAGATTCTGGTATTGGTCGTATCAATGAGAGTAATGTTGAGTTAGCATTTAATACAGGCGCTTCTATTGTGGGATTACATGTTAAAACTGAGGTAAATGCATTATTATTAGCTCAACAGCGTGGTGTTTCTATTACGTTATTTGATATCATTTACAAATTACTTGAAGATCTCGAAAAGCGTATTGAAAAACCGCTTAAAGTTGATATGATTCGCAAAAAAATAGGCGAAGCGGTTGTATTGCGTGTTTTTGATATCAAGAAAGTTGGTGTTATTGCTGGTTCGCATGTGAAAGATGGTCGATTTGTTATTGGTGGTTATGTTGAAGTTTGGCGTGATAACCAAAAAGTTGGTGAAGGTAAAATTACAAGTTTGCAACGTGAGAAAAAATCAGTTAAGGAAGTTCACACTGGTTTTGAGTGTGGTTTTGTTGTAGAAAATTTTGTTGATTGGGCTGTTGATGATAGGGTTGAGTGCTTTATAGAGGTACCAAAACAATAATTTTTTTTATTTAAACATAGTTGCAAGCATTTAGTTTTATTAAAAAAGGGCAGAGTGTTTCTTGAGTTTTTATTCACGGTAATTTTTTCTTATTTAGTTACGTTATATTTGGTGCCAATTTTTTGTTCGTTAGCAAACAAATTGCATTTTGTTGACGTTCCTGATGGCAAAATAAAAAAACACACTTCAGCTGTTCCTTATCTTGGTGGTGTAGCGTTATATTTTGGTTTTTTATGCGGTCTTATACTGACAATACCTTTTGAAAATAAAATATCATTATTTTTAGTTGGAATAACTTTTTTGCTTTTTGTTGGCTTAATTGATGATTTATTAGTATTAAAGCCATACCAAAAATTTTTTGGTCAAATTATCGCAGCATTGTGTTTTTTAAAGTCTGGTCTTTTTTTAAAAGAAACATTCCTATTTCATAATTTTTGGCGAATCCCTGTTTCTTTTTTATGGGTTCTATCAATTATTAATGCATTTAATTTGGTAGATGTTATGGATGGGCTTGCAACCTCAATTGCCATTTGCGCAACAGTTTCTTTTTTAATTATGGGCTTTATTTTTAAGATTCGAATAATTGTTATATTGCTCGGGTCTTTACTTGGTGGATTATGCGCTTTTTTATGGTATAATAAGCCCGAAGCAAGGATATATTTAGGGGATGCGGGTGCATTATTTATTGGAGGAGTGTTAGCAACTGTTCCTTTTTTATTTAAGTGGGGGATATATACCGAGTATGGGTATTTAACACCAGTTATTATCTTATCGATACCACTTCTTGAAATAAGTTCATTAGTTTTTATAAGACTTTACAAAGGGGTTCCTTTTTATTGTGCAACTCCAGATCACTTTTCACTTTATTTGTTAAAAAATGGATGGTCAAAGTGGGCGATTTTATATTATATCGTTGGTTTATCAACTATTTTGTGTATTGTCTCAATTATGTTTGTCTTTAATATAATTAGTCTAATATGTACTATAGGAATTGGAATTGTTTTTTTATTTATTTGGATCCTGTCTATTAGTGGGTTATTTTTAAATAAAAAGTCATAGTCGAGCCTCGATTTATCTTGTTGCTTTTTTGTTGCTTTTTACAAAAAACAATCATTATTTTCTGATTGTTATCTTAAAATCAGGAATTTTTCCTGTTGCTTTTTGATGCGCTATCGGCAATTGTTGTTTTTTTACTTTTAAATGAGAAACTAAGTTCAGCTTCATACATAGACTTTGCTCCTAAATAAGTAGTAGTGAGTGAAGAAGTATGGTTAGAAGCACTGCTTACAAGTGAGAAAGTAATAGATTAGATCTTAAGAAATTTTGGACTACAATTCCTTCTTAGCTTAATCTAAGATCTTGTCTATTACTTTGCTCTCTTTTTTTCTTTAAATTCCCAATTTTTTTCGTGTAGCTGGTAAAATTAATTTTTTTATTATTGTTATATTTTTTGCATCGTCTTCAAGTGTATTTTTGGGTGTTTCAAGAATTTTTGGTATATCAAAAAAACGTTTATCATTAAATAAAAGCTTAAATGCTTGTAGTCCCAATTTTCCTTTTCCTATATGTTCGTGTCTATCGACGTGAGTTCCGAGACCCTTTTTCGAATCATTAATGTGTATAAGTTTTAATTTTTTAAGTCCAATAATATTGTCAAACATTTTCCACATATTTTCATATGATTTGGGAGTGCGAAAATCGTAGCCCGCAACAAATGCATGACATGTATCAAAGCAAACACCCAACCTATGTTTAAATGAGCTGTGATTAAATATTTGTGCTATATGTTCAAAAGAATAAGAAACACTACTTCCTTGCCCTGCCATGGTTTCCAAAAGAATTGTTGTTTTTCCTGGAGTACGATCAAATATTTCATTTAAATTATTTGCTATACGCTCCAAGCATTCTTGCTCGTTTGTATTAAGATGTGATCCAGGATGTAATACAAGATGTGGTATTGCCAGTTTTTCGCAACGTATAAGTTCACTTGAAAGTGCCTGCATTGATTTTTTACTAACGTCTTTTTTGGGAGAACCTATATTAATGAGGTAGGCAGCATGTGCAACTACCGATTTAATACGTGAGGATCGAACTGTTGATTTGAAAAGGTCAGCATCTTTTTCTGTTATTTTTTTTGCTGACCACTGCCGATTGCTTTTAGTAAAAATTTGTATAGCAGTGCAATCAACTGATTCTCCACGTTCTATAGCTTTTTGAAAACCACCAGCAATTGACATATGTGCGCCCAAAAGGAGGGAGTGTTTTTTTTTGGTCATGTTTACCTACCTACAGTAATGTGAGCTCGTTTTTCATCTTTTTGTATGGTTTTTACTATTGTTATAAGTAAATTATTGTCTTTAGTAAAGAGCTTTTTAAAGTGATATTTTAGGGGATAAATTTGACAAATCAAAAAAAATCATTAATATGAAAACACTTGATATACCTGGCATACAACATAGTTAATGCCAAAATGTTGATTAGTTTTTTAGCATCGTTTAAATCTATCAAAATTACATAATGAGGGATTCATGGATAGAATTAAGAGGTTTTTACTAGTAAATAGCATTTTGTTTTGTGTTTTTAGCTTAACGGCTTCTTCTTTATCAACCACGTATGAAGACTTTACCTACGGAATGTCTGGTAGATTCAAGCCAGAAATGTTTTATGGCAAAAACGTTAGTTTGTTAAATAATAATAATATAACAGATAAAATTTGGTTTGCACGTCATACATTGGATTTCGATTTTGATTTTTTATATGGTGAAAAAACATATGGTGAACCAATTGCAGAATTTTTATTTACTTTGCGAAATCGAGGTATTTGGGGAAATCCTGAAAGCATAGCGAAAACAACAGAAAAAGAAACTAAAACACTTGATTCAGTTGGGCGTCCACATTCACATGCAATCCCACGCCATGTTTTTTGGATGCGAGAAGCGTGGTTACGTTTTGACCTTAATGAATTTCTTAACTTAGATATTGATCAATCGCATAAATTTACCATTGGTGCATTTCCATTTCAGCTTGGTCGTGGTATAGCGCTGGGCGATGCTTTTGCAGTTGGGCCAGAATTTCTTGGTTTTTATTCTGAAGGTGTAGTAGATCAATATGCTTTTGGTGGATTGTTTGAAGGTGATATTATCAAAGATACATTGCATTATGATTTATACACAGCGATTTTGCAAAATAAATCTGGTGGTTTGGGAGATACTTCAGCAAAAGTGCGTGGTCAAGAATTTGGCAGACTTGAGAATCCACAACGTGGTTTTGGTAAAATTAATTTTGTTGTTGCTTCTCGATTAAAGTGGCAAGCATTTAATAATAATCTCGGCGAATTAAATTTAGAGCCGTATGCTTTAATGAATCACGATCCTGAACAAAAAGTAGAATTTACTGCTGACGCAAGTAGCAAACTTGGAACATTTGGATTGGCTGGTGAATATTATGGTGATAAATTTGAATTTGGTTTTGATTATGCATTTAATATAGGTCAACAACGGGTGCGTGGTTGGGACAGAAATCAGGTTCAGTTGGAAAACCGTAATGGTCAAGTTATTTTGGTTAATAGTCATGTGGTGGATCAAAATGATCAGAAAATTCCATTTGTGCCAGGAAGCGATGCGCAAATACTTATTAATTCCACCAATAAAATGCAGCAAGATGAATCATTAAATGGAAAACAAATTGGTACCGTTAATGGGGTTGGTTTTATTAATGGAAATATTGCATTAAATAATAAAAATAATAGATATCGCAATCCTTTTAATAATAAATATGAAGGTTGGATGTTTGTAATTGATGCGGCATATTGGGTATATAAAAGAGATCTTTGGCTCGCAGTAACCGCTGGTATTACAACTGGTGATCAAAATCCAAATTTTGAAACCCTAGATCAACAATATGGTGGCTTTATCCCGTTACAAGAAATTTATTCAGGAAAACGGGTAAAAAGTGCCTTTATTCTTGGTAGTGCGGGAAAATTAAACCGACCACTTTCAGCACCAACATCGGTGCAGGCACCAAGTCGATTTGCATCAGCAATATCTAATTTTACCGATTTAGTTTTTTGCGGTGCGGGTTTAAAGTGGGAACCGTCTGAGTGGGATCGCCCATTAATTGTAAAACCGAATGCTTTATTATTTTGGAAAGAAAGACCAAGTAATAAATTTGATGCGTTAACCAAACAAGATTTAATGGAGGATGCAAGTACTTATTTGGGTGGAGAATTAAACGTGTTTGCTGATTATTTTGTTTTTAAAGATCTTAAATTGTTCTGTGTAAGTTCTCTCTTTATTCCAGGAACTTTCTTTAAAGATATTAAGGGAAGACCATTAACTGCAGATCAAGATGCAGAACTTGATAGACTTGATAAAACAGGGTTTTCTGCCGATAGAATACCAAATATAGGTGATGATATTGCATATACCTTTAATCTTGGTCTTGAATTTAAATTTTAATTAACTTTGATTTATTTATGTTGGTAAAAAAAGCTTGCGGTATTAATTATCGTGAGCTTTTTTTACTGCTTATCAACGGGTTTATTTTATGCTACTATTAAAATTATATATGCTATAAAAAATCGAGATTTTCTTCTCTTGTTTGTAAGGAATTAATTAATGCAATCTATTGAGCGCACAACACAGTGTGGACTGGTGAATGAAAAATTTTTAAACAAAACAGTTTGTTTAGCTGGTTGGGTTCATAGTCGTCGAGATCACGGCGGTTTAATTTTTATTGATTTGCGTGATCGAACTGGATTAATGCAGTTGGTTTTTAATCCTGATTTTGACAAAAATGCCCATGCAGATGCCCATTCCTTACGATCAGAATATGTTATTGCAGTGTGCGGCATTGTTGTCGAACGGGCTGCTGAAACGATTAATCAAGAATTGACCACTGGAAAGTGGGAATTACAAATTAATCGTTTAGTTATTTTAAACAAAGCAAAAACATTACCCTTTTCACTTGAACAAGCGCATACAGTTGATGAAGAATTACGCTTAAAATATCGTTATCTTGATTTACGTCGTGCAGATATGCGAAAAAAATTAGCATTACGGCACAAAATTATTTTTGCAATGCGTGAATTTTTAAATGATCAAGACTTTTACGAAATTGAAACGCCTATTTTGACCAAAAACACGCCAGAAGGCGCGCGAGAATTTTTAGTACCGTCTCGCATGCATCACGGTTATTTTTATGCAATGCCACAATCGCCACAGCTTTATAAGCAATTACTTATGGCGAGTGGTATGGAAAAATACTTTCAGGTTGCTCGTTGCTTTCGTGATGAAGATTTACGTGCAGATCGTCAGCCAGAATTTACGCAGTTAGATTTGGAAATGTCTTTTGTGCAAGAAAAAGATGTGCAAAATATAACTGAAAAATTATTGGCGTATATATATAAAAAAGTACTGGGCAAGAAATTGTCGATTCCATTTTCACGTATGACTTATGATCAAGCATTTTCTGATTATGGATCGGACAAACCGGATACGCGTTTTGCGCTTAAAATAAAAGATTGTTCTTCTTTGTTTGAGCAAACTGAGTTGAGTTTTTTGCGTGCTGTTCTTGATAAGGGTGGCAAAATTGGTGCTTTACATGTACAAAAGCATGATTTTTCACGCTCAGAATTAGAAGGTTGGGTTGGAAAAGCACAAAAAATTGGTGCAAAAGGTTTATTGTGGATTCGTTTTAAAGATGAAAACACTATTGAATCTCCAGTGAGTAAATTTTTGCCAAAAGATTTTTTTGCTCGAGTAAAAAAATTATTTCCGGAATTATCTCAGGGTGATACATTATTTCTGGTTGCCGGTAACTATAAAACAGCGTGGGAAATTTTAGGGCGATTACGATTAGCGTTAGCTAACACGTTGCAATTAATTCCTCAGGATGAACATAATTTCTTGTGGGTGACCGATTTTCCGTTATTTGAATATGATGAGAAGGAAAAAAGATTAAATGCGGTACATCACCCATTTACGTCGCCACAAGATGATTGGGAAAAATTGGAGCCCATACAAATAAAATCACGTGCATACGATATTATATTTAATGGCGTTGAGCTTGGTGGAGGATCAATTCGTATCCATAATCATGATATGCAAAAAAAAGTTTTTGATTTACTTGGATTAGACCAAAAACAAGCCCAAAATAAATTTGGTTTTTTACTTGAAGCGCAAGAATTAGGTTTTCCGCCACATGGTGGTATTGCACTTGGTTTAGATCGTTTAATTATGTTATTAACACAATCAAAATCAATTCGGGATGTTATCGCTTTTCCAAAAACACAGCGCGGCTATGATCTTATGATGGGTTCACCAACACCGATTGAAGAAAAACAATTGCATGAATATGGTTTAAAATTAATTCCGGTAAAAAAATAACACTCACTCGATCTAAAAATGTGACTTAAAAGAAAATATTTGTTCTATTAAGTTTCTTTTTAATGTTTTGTTTTTCTTTATTTTTTTTCATCGAAATAAGAGTCATTGTATTTACTAATAAACAAAGAATGATAATCAAGTTATGTTGAATAGTATAGTTTCATTATGTTGTCCTTTTAATAAACATTGAGGATTAATTTTAGCTATTTAGTTATGGCAAAAAGAACACGATGAGCTTTTGCAGAGTAAACAGGAGGACCAAAAACAACAACAAAGGCTACAAAATACACAGGTGTACGTATATTTTTTTTTAATTTTAGAACATTTTTTTAATTTTTTACGCAATTTTTGGTATAAACTACTATTGTTGTGTTTGGTAGTAGCGAATAATATTCCTGCATTGAGTACTAAAAATGTACTGAGTAATAAACGTAGTTTCATAGTATTCCTGCTGTAAAAATTATTTGAATGTGTTACTCTAGCATAATTTTTTATTTGAATCAAACTGGATATAAAGAAAAGAGGTTAAAAGCTTCCCTTACTTATTTTGCATGTATGTTTTACCGATTGATAGTGCGGTAACTAAAAATATAAACCACTGATAATGTAAATATGGAATTATGGCAATACTTGAAATACCAGCCAAAGATCCGGCTAGCAATAACTGTGGTGCATAGGGTAAAATTCCCTGGCAAAAACAAGCAACAACATCAAGCAGAGATGCAACGCGTTTTCCTTTTATGTTGAATTTGTCTGCAATTGTTTTTGCAACCGGGCCGGCAATTAAAATAGCGATCGTGTTGATACCTATCGCAGCATTAATTAAAAAAACTAAAATAGATATATATAATTCAGCATACCCTTTATTGCGAATATCTTTTTTGAACGTACTTAATAGATAATCAATACCACCATTGTAGTTGACGATATGTGATAAACCGGCTACTAAAAGAACTAAAATAAGCACTTCTTGAATGCCGCCAGAATCTTGAAATCCCTGCAAAAACATATTAGTGCCCTGAATAAACGAAAAGTTTCCGTAATAGACACCGATACCGATAGCAGCAAAAATACCGAGCAACAATACAGCGATAACGTCAAAACCGATTAATGCAAAAAATAACACAAAAGCATACGGTATTATTTTGACAACATCTCCGAATGTCGGCGTTATAATAGTGAGTGCATTGGTATTAATAGTAACTGATTGATTAATCCAAATAAGCGTTGCAATCGTTAAAAAAAAGGCGGGAATAACCAACTTTATGTTTGCTTTAAACTTATCGATCATTTTGGTGTTTGTCGTTTGTGTTGCTGCAATAGTAGTGTCAGAAATGATTGAAAGATTGTCGCCAAGCATAGCACCACTCACCACTATACCTGCCATAAGTGCTGGATCAATTGAAAGTTTTTGTGCAATTGCAGCACCGATTGGCAAAAAAGCGGCGATGGCACCCATAGAAGAACCGATTGCCGTTGCAAAAAAACTAACAATGGTAAAAAAACCAGGTAATATATAGTTGGGTGGCAATAAATACAAACCGATATTCACTGCTGATTTAATACCACCTATTGTGGTCAAAACATAGGTAAATATAGCGCTGAAAATAAAAATATAGCACATAGCAATGACGGTATTATGTGCACTACCAGTCAAAAAGATTTCTATTTTTTTATTGAGGTGCAATTTTTTTTGAAAGGTAAAAAACGAATAAATAATAGCAACAATGCAACTAAATAATGGAGAAATTTGCGATGAAAAAAATATGGTTGAAATTAAAAAAAGTGCAACAAAAAGAATAAGTGGTGTAAGGGATAAAAAACTACCATTATTGGTATTCATTTATTTTTCCTGCATCATCAAACATATAGTTTAAGTATAGCAGTAATGGGAAATTATACTAATTTTTCTTTGCCCCTTAAGACAAAAAAACATGTATCAAGGGGCTAAAAGTATAGATTTTTATTTAATCAAAGAGTACATATATCCAGGTAAACCTACGCAACAATTACAGGCTAGGCAAGTACCAAGAACAGCTGAACCACATAGAGTGCAAGCTGCTAGTTTATTAGGCCCGCCCTTACCGCTGAAATCAAGGCAAGAACCTGAGCAACAATCTAAGCAAGAATTTGAATCTAACCAAGAACCTATGCCAGGTAGACAACCGCTCCCGAGATATTTGAATAGTTTTCCGGGATATTTTAAAAACTTATTGCAGCCAGTTTCTGTTTTACCAGTTTCTATATTAGATGTTTTCATTTCTTGTACTGAAGGTTTTTTTTCTTTTGTTTTTTGGGATATTTTGAATATTATTAACTCTTTTGATTTTTCTTTTGCAGCAAATAATGCACCGATGTTTAAAGCAAATATTATGCTCAATAATAAACGTAATTTCATAGTGTCCCTTGAGTTTTTAAATGTAAAATTAATGTTTATATTTATATTTTGGATTTAAAAGTAGCCTTTTTATGAAGAAAAGTAAAGATATTTTTGGTTTGTTTAAATTATTGAATATGGTGTGCAAAAATTTTTATCACCATTAATTATTTTTTCTTTTAAGATATCAAAATGTACGGTATCCTGATGTACGGTATCCTGGGTAGGATTCTATGATAAAGATAGATAATATTACAAAGGATTTTGAGATGACTATATATAATAAGTTTTTTTCGTATGCTATGTTTTGTTTGAGTTTTTGTTTAATCTTTACCGGAAGTATTACTGCGCGTTTTGAGCAAGAAAAAGGTGGCGTGCAATTAATAGTGCAAGAATATATTAATGAAGAAATTCCAATGTTTGTTGAGACAAGTCCACATGCAAATTTCAAATCAAGCAGAGCGCGATTGAAAGATATATATCCTTTAAAATTAGCAATTACAAATAAAAGCAATAATGAAATTATAGTATCGCCACAAAATATTAATTTCCCGCAAGCTTCAATGAAAGATATTTACAATATTTATAATGCAAATGAACTTTATGTTCTTGGGGGATTATTAAATATTGTTGGCATAGTTTGGGGTGGTATGGGTGTTTTGCTTGCCCACGAACAACATGATGCATATCCACTCTTTTTCATGGGTAGTGTTGGAGCTACGTTTGTAGGTCTTTCAGCTTTATTGTTCAAAATAGGTTTGGATAAAAATAAAAAACTCAAAGAATCATTAGAAAAAACCATACTTTTGGCTCCTCTTTCTATTGCGCCTGGTAAAACAGCCATCACCTTTATCTTTGTAGACAAAAAAGATCCGCGATTAAATCCATTTACGGTAACTTTGTGTCAAAAAGATGATTCAGAAGAAAAAATAGAATTTAATGTTATTTTGTAGGTTTTAAAAAATGATTATATATAATAAGTTTTTTTCATATGCTATGTTTTGTTTGAGCTTTGGTTTATTTTTTACTGGAAATATCAATGCCCGCTTTGAGCAAGAAAAAGATGGCGTGCAATTAATGGTTCAAGAATATATTAATGAAGAAATTCCAATAATACCACACAATTCAGAATCACCTACGGTTATTAGTAGAGCTCGATTAGATGATATGTATCCAGTGAAATTAACAATTAAAAACGAGAGTAATCATGAAATATTATTATCTCCGCAAAATATTAATTTACCGCAGGCTTCGTTGAATAGTATAAAAAAAACATACAATTCTAACGAAGATTTTTTTGCAGGAATATTTTTAAATGTTTTGGGTTTAACATCAATATGTTTAGGATACACAGATAAGAAAAAGTCGTTTTCGTTATATTGTACGGGAGTTTTTTTTATTTGTTTTTCAGTTTTAGCATTTGAAATGGCTTTAGATAGCACTAAAAAAATACAAAAAATATTAGAAGCATATGTATTGGTATCTCCTCTTTTTATTATGCCAGGTAAGACAGCTATCACATTTATTTTTGCAGATAAAAAAGACCCACGGCTAAATCCGTTTACGGTTACTTTTTTCCAAAAAGATAATTCGGAAGAAAAAATAGAATTCAATGTTATTTTGTAGGTTTTAAAAAATGATTATATATAATAAGTTTTTTTCATGTGCTATGTTTTGTTTGAGCTTTGGTTTATTTTTTACCGAAAATATCAATGCTTGCTTTGAGCAAGAAATAGATGGCGTTATATTGACTGTGCAAGAATATATTAATGAAGAAATTCCAATATTTGAAATTCCATTATTAGTTAAAATAAACCCACATGCAAATACCCAATTAAGCAAGGTTCGAGCGAAAAATATATATCCCTTGAAACTAGTAATTACCAATAAAAGTGATAATGAAATCACATTATCACCACAAAATATTAATTTGTCAAGTGCGTCAATGGAAGATATTATTGACACTTATGAGATAAGTGAGTTTTATGATTTGGGATTCTATTTAGGTTTTAATGGCTTGATACTTGGTTGGGTTGCTTTTATAATAGCTTTAGAAGGGGATAATAAAATTCAAATGTTTACCTTTAGTTGTATTAGTACGGGACTCATTGGCTTTTCAGCTTTATCGTTTAAAAAAAGTATGGATAAAAACGAAGAGATACGAGGGAAATTAGAAAAAAACACACTTTTGGCTCCCCTTTCAATTGCACCGGAAAAAACAGCCATCACCTTCATTTTTGCAGACAAAAAAGATCCACGGTTAAATCCATTTACCATTACTTTTTGCCAAAAAGATAATTCGGAAGAAAAAATAGAGTTCAATGTTATTTTGTAATATGCAAGTTCTTTGTTTCTTCGACTGTCCGAGCATCCTGAGGGTAGCACAGCGAACTTGAAGGATCAGGGCGAACGGTGGTAGTTATTTTGTAATATAAATCCATAAAAAAAATTTTTCTTTGTTATTTTGCCACGCAATTACGTGGCTTTTTTGTTTTTTATCCTCAATCATGTACTGACACGTTTCATTCAAGTAATATAAAATGAAGCGTGAATTGTTTAATCGCTTAGGAGAGTACAAATGAAAATAACGAAAGTAATTAGTCGTGAAATTTTTGATTCCCGCGGATTTCCGACAGTTGAGTGTGAATTAATTTTGGATAATAATTTTTCTGTTGTAGCATCAGCACCATCTGGTGCATCTCGTGGTAAATATGAAGCAGTATCTTTGTATGACAATAATACGCGATTAATGGGTTTTGGTGTACGAAAAGCGGTTAATAATATTGAACAAATTATTGCACCACTATTAATTGGAAAAGAACCAAATACGGTGCAAATGGACACCATGCTTGTACAACTTGATGGTACTGATAATAAATCAAAACTTGGTGCAAATGCACTCATTGCAACCAGCATGGCGATATGTAAAGCACATGCATTAATGGAGCACATTGAATTATATGAATTAATTGCTTATTTGTGTGGATTTGAAACCGTTTCTTTACCACTTCCCATGTTTAATATGATTAACGGTGGTGTGCATGCAGATAACAACTTACAAATACAAGAATATATGATTGTCATTATTGGCATGAATAGTTTTCGAGAGGTGATGGAATGTGGTGTGACTATTTTTCATACACTGAAAGAATTATTACGACAACAAGGAAAAAGAGTAGCCGTTGGCGATGAAGGTGGTTTTGCACCAAATTTTACCAATGAAACAGAGGCGCTTGATTCATTAATGATGGCAATAGAACTGGTACAAAAAAATTTTAATGCCACTATTATGATCTCTCTTGATGTTGCAGCATCACAATTGTATGATGCCAAAAGGCAAATGTATTGTTGGCAAGGTCAATATATTAACACAAATGAACTTATTGCGTGGTATGAATCATTATTGAAGCGGTATCCGATTTATTCCATTGAAGATGGATTAAGTGAATCTGATTGGGATGGTTGGCAAACACTTTCTAACACAATTGGTTCAAAGGTGAAAATTGTTGGAGATGATATTTTTGTTACTAATCCGCAAAGAATTTGGGAAGGTATTCAGCGAGATATTAGTAATGCGGTATTAATTAAACCGAATCAAATTGGCACTGTAACAGAAACATTGCAAGCAGTTAAATTATGCAAAGAATATAATATTCACACGATTATTTCTCACCGCTCTGGTGAAACAAATGATTCTTTTATTGCTGATTTTGCTGTTGGTATTAGTGCAGATCAAATTAAAGCGGGGGGTTGTAGTCGTGGTGAACGCATGGCAAAATATAATCGACTTCTTAGGATTGAGCAACAGTTGATACTTTTTTAGCATGCGCCGTTAATAACGGATTTTCTTCATTTTTGAATAAATTTTTTATTTTATTGGCCTCTTTGTATTTTGAGTCGTATTTTTTTCTTTTATTATGTGCCAATTTATTTCTAAGAGTTTTTTGTACCGGTTGGTTTTGTTGTATTTTATCTAATGTATTAGATCGCGTAGTTAACAATGGATTTTCTTCATCTTTAAATAAATCCCTTATTTTATAAGCTTCTTGCTGTTGTGTAGTAGATTTTGCTGTGTTATTGACTGTGTATTTATTATTTTTGCGTGCATGCGGACTACGCAAAGTTTTTCTTTCTTGTTTTTTCATATCAATTTCTTTATTTGGTGCACGGTGTTCTTCCAAGTCGATTTTAAATTCATCTTTTGCCAAAAAGTCAGTAAGTATTTCTTCCACATCAGTTTCTGTTTTAAAGAACCAACGAGTAACGGGGTCTTTCAGAGAGTCAAAAAGGGTTCCTTCTTGCGCATAATTTTTAGCAAGATTTACATAATCTTTGGTATAGTCACCAACACCACGCCTTAATCGTGGCTCAATTATAGTGGGAGAAATAAATACCGTTAAATTATTTTTTGCAGTACGACCAGTACGTTGTTTAAAGAACCAGCCCAAAATAGGAACCTTGCTTAACAGTGGTGTTTCTCGTGCACTATTGACATCTGCAGTTCGAATTAAGCCGCCGAGGGCTAAAATACTTCCCGTATTAACATTTGCGTTCGTAGTAATATTTCTTGTAGTACGTGTATTATTGGTCGTAGAAGCGGACGTAAATTCGTTAATATTAATAGTGACTTGTAAATTGACTGTTTTTGCTGAACTAATACGCGGCCTAATTTCAATTTTTAGTTCAGCATCAATTGTTTCAAATTTTCTTATTGCAGCACCACCAGTTGTACCACCACTTTCACCCTCAACCAATCGTGTTTCACCTATCTTTACGAGTGCGTCTTTATTATTAGTGGCAATGACGTGTGGATGTGAAAGTATTTTAGTGTGGCCAAAATTTTTGAGTATTTTGAGTAAACTCCATGTTTGTCCGTCATTATCATTAAGCGATATAAGAGTAGCGCCAGGTTCGGCAAATAATGCTGCGCTATTTGTTGCCCCAGCATCAGAAGTTGCTGGTGTTCCATCACTATTAAATGCGTTTTTGAGTAAATCACCAGCAATGCTTTTTGGGTTATCAATAGAATCTTTTATAACACCAGGAGTAAGGTGTGCAGATTGAAAATTGATACTGCTTGGTAAAGGAATTTTGTCCGGATTACGCGTTAAACTACCAAGTAATTTTTGATCGTCTATTGTTAAATCAGCAATAAGTATTTCAATTAAAACTTGTGGTTGTGGGGTATCAAGTTCTTCGATGAGTTTTTTAATTTGTTCCCAGTCATCATTTCTTGCTGCTATAATCAATTTATTACCACCATAATATTTGAGATCTTCTGCTTTGCTCGGTTTATCAACTTTAATGATCACTTCATCAAAAAATCGCTCTGTTGTTATCGGTATTCCTTTTGCTTGTTGTGCGCCACCAGGTCGAGTTGATTCTACAATCTTTTTAAGGACACCTTCAAATTTTTCTGCATCAAGATATTGTAGTTGATAAATATGTAAAATTGATTTACCTGATTCTAATTCAACATCTATATATTTATGAATAAATTCTTTAATGCGATTTACTGCTTGTGTACGACCAAGAAGAATTAATGAATTTTTATGATCTAGAGAGATTATTTTTACATTTTGTGAAAAATAAGAGCCTTCAGTTTGTTTTCTGGTGTCAAGACGATAGCGATTTATTTGATCAGCCGGCTTTAAAATATTTTCATTAAATAAACTAGCAATAATTCGTGAAGATGCGTGATTGAGTTTTATTATTTCCATTTTTTCTTGAAAACTTACTTGATCAAGTTGAGTAATTATTTTCATTACCCCTTTAATATCACTTGATTTTGCTGCAATAATAATAGCATTAGTTAACGAGTCAGTTTTATAAAGTGCATCTTCGGGTAATAAATTCTTCAAGACAATTATAAATTCATTATCAGCTTTATCTGATATCTTAATATTAGAAAGATAAAATAAATAGCGAATACGCTCATCGGTTGGTGGTAATTGTTCGTATGGAACACCCATATAAATAGGAGCTGGTTCACGTGCAATATCGCTCCTTTTTCCTTTGGGTTTTTTCATAATTGTATACATGCCATCTTTAGGGTGCATACTCAGATCAGCTACGTCCAAAATGGTGGGCAACAGTTCGTTCCATGCTTCATCAAGGCTTATTTTTTCTTCTAAATGAAACGTAAGTTTTTCTTTAATGGCATTACCTCCTTGCGGCAATAAGATATTTTTACCCATTTGTGCAGCAAGAGAGTTAATGACCGTAACCAAATCTTCATTATCATAGCTAAAGGTGATGAAATCTTTTTTTGCTTTACGCTTGCTTCTTTTTGTTTTTTTATTTGCACTACGCATATGTTTTGCTTGATTGTCTATTTTCTTAAGAGCCGATTCGGCTTGACTTGCTTGCGTGCTACCTGGTTGAGTGTCGGCAGCATGCATTAATGCGACCATAAACGATAGGTAAAAAGGGCCGTATATAAAAAATGAAATAATGTTTTTTTTACCATTCATGCAGTAGACTCCGTTTATTCACCGAATTCTTTTGGTTGTAATGTTGCAATTGTAATTGAAACTTCCAGTGCGTCAGGCTTCTTTTTTGACTTTGTTATTTCAAGTTCTTTTGAATAAATACGTCTATTTTGTTCAATTTTACTGAGCAACTCTGTCAATTGTTTCATATTCATATCAACAAATTTCGTATTTAAAATACTTTCCCTATAATTATCTTCTCGTTCAATTTGAGAAGTTGTTTCAATTTCTTGCTTATCTAATAAATTGAGCTCTGTTAGTAGATCCTTAAAATATCCACCTATTTTAAAATTTACATCTTCGGCTAACATTGCATCAACTTCAGCACGTTGTTGTTGTACTCGTTGTGCTCGTGTTAAAATGGTGCGTACGTCAACTTCTCTTAAATCATTAATTTCGTCAATTTGACTTTTAAAATAGTTTACCTGTCTATAGTGATAAAAAACAATGACCGCACTAAAGAGGAAAATAGATCCTATAATTACACCAGCATAGAGGTAAAATTTTTTTGTTTCTATATTTTCAATAAATGATGCAATTTTTTCGAGCATTTCCATTATGCCTCCTCACCATTTTGAACTAATATTATTTTCATGGTAAAGATCGGATCAGTTTGTGGTTCTACATAACTAAACAATTTAGATTGACGTAGTTCCCGCTCAAGAATTTTAAGCGCTTCGTGGTCACGCACTCGCGCCTTAAGTGTCATAATTTCCTGTGCAAAAATAATAGAATCAATTTTAAATCCAAGACTTTCTTGGTCAATTTTTCCTGTCAATTCTAATAAATATTTTAAAAAAGATGCGCGAGCTTGGCTCGAAAAAGCAAACCACGTCTTTTCTTCTTTGGCTATTTCTTCCTTAGCTGTTTTAATTGCCTCTTCAAGGTCATCTTCATCTTTAGGTATAGCCTTAAATCTTTTTTGCAATGTTTTAATTGCCTCAGTTTCGATTTCAGTTTCTTCTTGTGATAATTTACGTGTTTCCATAATGGTAAATGCAAATAATGTTACGACAATAATAAGTGTTAAAATGAGTGCAGTAATAGTTTGTTTAATGAGTGGTATATTACTAGTTTCACGAAATTCACCAGTCAATAAGTTAAATTCCTGTGTAACTGGTGACGGTAACACAGTGCTTAAACTGATAATATGTGTATGTGGTATACGCGTTTTATTTTTTACCGTAATCGTTTTATTATCAATGATTTCTTGCATATCAAACAGTGCGCACGGTATTTGTAATAATTCAGTAATTGATGAAACAAAGCCACTTATTTGTGCTCCTTCACCGATTAATAATATTTGATTAATTGATTTTTCCTGATCAGTTTGCGCCGTAAATGATGCGAGTGTAAATTTTATATCTTTTAAATAGTTTGTAAGTGCATCAATAAGAGCATTAGTATATTCAGGTTTATCTTTTGTATCTAATCCAAACCGCATGACATAATCTATAAGTTGATTTACAGGAATATTAAGTTTTTCACTCGCGTTTTTAACAAGGTGGGATATCCCTTTATTAAGTGAACGTATTGCGCGCAGTTGTCCGTCATGAATATGAGCAATACGTGTTGTATACGCTCCTATATCGAGTAAAACAACATTACCGGTTAGTTGCATGTAGTGTGGTATTTTTTTATATAAACCATAGAGATAAAAAAGATCAATACCCACAACACTCGGAGTGAGATCAATTTCTTTGAGCAGTTGTAGGTGTTGAATTAAATACTGATTTTGAATAGCGGCAACCAAAACTTCTGCACTATTTTGCTCAGGAATCTGTTTTGTGATAATAAAATCAACTGCAGCATTTTGTATAGGAAATGGTAATAATGGTTCAACTTCAAAATCGATAACCATTTTAATTTTATCATAGTTTGTAAATGGTAATTTTAACTCTTTAAAGATAACCAAATTACTTGGTATAGATGTATAGAGCTCATCAAATGTATCTAATTTTTGTATAATTGTTTTTATTGTAGTTTGTACACGTTGATTATATGTTGCTGGTGGCCCCGATTCTATTTTTTCTTCTACACTTTTTTCAATAGTGATAGTGTTTCCAGAAAGGCGTAATTGTGTAGCATTAACGCTTGTTTTGCCAATATCCAAACCAACAATTCGCTTGGAAAAAAGATAATAGGCACCTATTTTTTCTGGTAAAAAAATATTCTTGATCATGCTTGCGCCCCCATATTATCGAAAAATTCATTGAGCGATAATTTGGTTCGTCGTTTGTTTTTTATTTTTTGATACAGTGTTTTTTTCTTATCAGCGGTATTATCTTCTGGATTATCCAAATGTGTTAATTGTGTTTCTGTCGGTTTAAGTTTTACGGCAGGTTTTTTTGCAGCTGGCTGCTTTTTAGATTTTTGTTTACGTTTTGATCTCTGTTTTTGTCGTATTGTTACATGTGCACTTTGTTGATTTTCTTTTTCTTGTCTTTTAAAAAGAAAATCATCCATTGCTTGTTCTGTTGAACCCTTGGAGCTTTCGAAAAATAGTTTGTGAATAGGATCATGTTTTTCTGAAACATCTTGCATAAGACTAAGATCATGATCATAACCTTGAATATATTCTCGTGTATATTCTCGCACTTCAGCCGTTTCTTGCGGTTCAATAATACGTGTCGAAATTAAAATAAGAAGATTCTCTTGATCTATTATTTTTCTTTTATTTTTAAAGAGCCAACCAAGAACTGGTATATCGCCCAAAATAGGAGTTTTTTTCAATGCGTCTTCAACTTTATTTCTAATTAATCCACCAAGTGCCAGTACTTCTTTATCAGCTACGACTGTGGTTGTTTTAATTCGTTTCACATTTTTTTCGGCAGTTGTGGGGTCAGTATTAATAAAGTCATCGATAACAATATCAAGATCCAAAATAATCATACCATCCGAATTTATTTGCGGTGTTATCGTTACTTCTAATCTTGCCGAATCATCACCCAAAGCGTTTGTTTCGCGCGTACCGACAATAGTACTCGTTACTACCCGCCTTGTTTCACCTAACGATACCATAGCCGGTGTTTTATTTGTAGCAATTAAAAAAGGATTAGAAACAATTTGTGCATTAGTGATCGTTTGTAGTGCCTGGAATATTCCCCACACACCAAAATTATCAAATCCTAATGTGATAAGTGTGTTTCCTGGAGAAGTTACGACGCCACTTACCAAATCCATAAGATCACCAAGTAATCGTTTTACGCCAGCTTTTGCGGCAGTATTTTCAACAATTCCTTTGGTTTGTCGCAATCCAGATGTTTGGAATTTAACATTTCTACCAAGTAAACTATCTGGCCCTGGATCTTTGCTACGCAATTGCGTGCCAAGTTCTTTTTGGTCACTTAAACTTATTGCTAGAATAAGAATTTCGATTGCAACTTGTGGTTGTGCTTCGTCAAGTTTTTCGATGATATTTTTGGCAACTAAATAATCCTCATAATTACCTTTGATAATAAGGCGGTTAGTTTCTTGTTCCGGGACAAATACCAGCGGTTTTAAATATTTATCTTTTCCACGTACTCCACCACTTTTTCCTGCTTGCGTATCTTTTCCAAATTGACTTACATTATTCATAATATCAGCAACTGTGGTCGCATCAGCATATCTTAACTGATGAACATGGAGTGGTGAATATGCTTGATCAAGTTCAACATCAATATGTTTAATGATAAAATCTTCTATTTTTTTAATTGCATTTTTTGGTCCAAGTAAAATAAGCGCGTTTGTGCGTGGCTCTGCAATAACGCTTGTGTTTTCTGGAAAGTATAAAGAAGTTGGTTGTTTTCGTGCACTGAATAAACGTGAAGGTTGATATTCATCAGATTTAATTAAACTATCATAAAGATCTTTTACCTGTTGTGCATCAGCGCGGCGTAATTTAAGTACTGACATTGATTGTGGCATGCTTACTTTATCAAGTTCTTTAATAATTTTCATAAGTGTTTTAATATTATACGCTTTATCAGTTAAAATAAACGCTTTATGTGTTGATAATAAAACAAGTGACGATGTTGTGCTACGCAATGATTCCACCACATTTTTGATCGCGTCGAGGGTGCTATTTTCTATAAAGTATACATAGCGAATGAGTTCATCATTATCAGGTAGTTTTGAAGGATCAATGCCGATAAATGAGGGAATTGGCGATTTGCGTGCACTTGCTGTTGTTTTAATACGAAATCTTTTTGGATCGGCATCTTGTACAATATTAAATCCAGCAAGATCTAAAAAGGCAATAAACAAATCCCACGCCTCTTTTTTTGAAAGCGGTTTATGTGTTTTGAATGATATTTTGTTACCTTTAATAGGTTTGCCATCTTTAGTTGCAATTGGTTGAATCATTTCATCGGTGAGAAAGGTAACATCAAATAACTCTTCAATCTGTTTGATAAGTGTTTGTAAATCTGCATCTTCAAAATAAAACTCTATTTTTTCTTTTTCTATTTTTTCTGCAAGTTCAATTTCACTTACTGCGGGTAATGTTTCTGGTTTTTTTTCTTTACGTAGTTCAGGAGGGAGTATGCTTCGAATAGTTTCGATATGTGATGGGTCAGGTGCAGTTATTTCACGTTGAGTAAGTGAAATAGTTGGAGGCTTTAACGTGTCATGCTGTAATTTATGACTAGGATCCTTCTTTTTTTCTGTCTTTTGTGGTTTTGAAATAAGTGGTATTTCAATTTCTCTCGGACTACTAGTTGGTATCTCAATATTTGTTTCAAGATTAATGTGTTGTTTTTCTTGTAATATTTTTTGAGTACGCTTTTTGTGATAACGTTTTGTACGGGCAGACAAAAATCCACATGGCATGTATAAACATGCTATCAAAATTAAAAAGTAGCGTCTTTTTACATTTTTATTCATAGTCTTTACTCTTTAATTGTCGATGACTTTTGTTGTAAAGATCTCCCATGCTTAAACATATTCTTTTTTTCCCGCCGACGAATTTCTTTTAGGGTTGGCGCAAACTGATGTCCTTTTTTTAAAACAGTAACCGCTTCTTTTTCTTTTTGTTTTACTACAGGTTTCGCTTCTTTACCTGATCTTAAACCATCAACACTAAATTCTTTAAGGGTATATGTTAACTCTTGTTGTTTATTGTTACGTAATAATACTACATTAATTATAGCATTTTGTTGTATTTCAACAATTTGTTTATAAATTAAAAGTCGGTTTTCTGTATCGGTTGCTGGTATATTATTAATGGTTAATATTATATCACCAGCGCGTAATCCAAGTTTAGGACCAAATGATTTTTCATCCATAAGTCCAATTTTACACCCAATACTTATGCCCTGTTTATATGCCGTTATTAATCCGAGTAAATCAATGAACTGGCCAAGATTGGTAATGTAATATGCGAATGCTATTGGGTTAATAAGATAGTTTTGAGCACTCATTTTTTGAATTATAGCATCCCACTCATCAATAATGCTATATGCCGGATCGGTTTTAGCATCTTGTTCTCGTAAGTATAATACTTCTTGTTGACCATTTGAGCGCAACATTATAACTTTATTACTCAAAATACGAATTATATGTGCATCTTCAATTGTGTCACCTACTTTATAAAGTGCTTCTTGTTTTGTTTTGCTGTCTTCGATTATAGTACGATTTTTTCTACTATCAGTACTCACAATAATTATACCCTTGAGTGTAATATTAAGTGGATCTAAAAATTGTGGTGCGGGTAATTCAGGAACAGAAACTATTTGTGGTTCAGGTGGTTCAGGAAATGGCGCAAGATAATCAGGTTGGGTTGGTGTTGGTATTTCTTTTTTATATGTGCCAAATAAATCGTTTTCATAAATTTTTGCTATGTTAATCTGCAATACTTCTTTTTTTGGCTTAACATACACTCTCGGCTTAATACTTTCTCTTTCTGGTATTGGTGTACGAGAAAGAGAAATGAAGCCAAGCGCAATGAGCGCGAGAAAAAAAAGTGAGCTGTTGATGATCCAAAAAGGATGTTTCATCCAGCGTTCCTTTAAATGAATTCCACTGTTCAAAAAATACCTTTCTTGTGCCCGATTTGTCAAGTGTACCTGATTTCTTGGCCTGTAGAAACTTTTTTTGCGTTATAGATTTTTAAGGAGTAGGAATACTATTGAGTATTTTTTCGATAATATCATGTTGTTTTACTCCGTCAGCTTCAGCCTCATACGATAATATTAAACGGTGTGAAAGTATTGCCAGAGCAACTGCTTTAACATCATCAGGTGTAACAAAATGGCGTTTTTGTAAAAATGCGTGTGCTTTAGATGTGCTATATAAAGCAATACTTGCACGTGGTGATACACCATATTGTAAATATGGCTGAATCTCATGTAAACCGTATGAATCAGGTTGTCGCGTTGCAAATGTAAGATTTGTTATATAATCAATTATTTTGTCGTCTATATATATTGATCGTACTTGTTTTTGTGCATTAAAAATATCATCTTTCGATAATACTTGTTGCACCACACTCACATCTGCTGTGCGTTTAATAATTTCTTGTTCTTGTTCTCTAGTTGGATATTTAACATGCAATTTAAAAATAAAACGATCAACTTGTGCTTCTGGTAATCGATAGGTACCTTCTTGCTCAATTGGATTTTGTGTTGCGAATACTAAAAATGGCATATCCAATTTAAACGTATTTGAACCAATGGTAATTTGTCGTTCCTGCATTGCCTCAAGTAATGCGGCTTGTACTTTTGCCGGTGCACGATTAATTTCATCAGCCAAAATTAAATTTGCAAAAATAGGACCTTTTTTTGTTTCAAATTCATGTGTTTTTGGATTGTATATTAAGGTGCCTATTAAATCTGCCGGTAATAAATCTGGCGTAAACTGAATACGATTAAAAGCAAGGCCGAGAGCGCGAGTCACTGCTTTAATCATAGTTGTTTTTGCAACACCTGGAACACCTTCAAGCAAAATGTGTCCGTCACATAAAACTGCCATAATAATAAAAGATATAATATCTTCCTGGCCGACAATAACCTTGCCAACTTCGAGACTTAATACCTTAAAGCGATCACTCTCTTCCTTTATTTTTTCAATTTGATTGCCACTACCAGTGGCATTTGTTTCTATCATAGCTATACTCTTTAATAGAGACGATACAGTATGCGATTAGTGTAACAATCTTATAACAATCTTACAACAAAGTTACCAAATTAATCATGCAACTTGGTTGTGAGCGGAGATGATTTTATGATTCTTTCTGGAAGGGAAATCAAAGCACGATTGGGAGGTGATATAAGTATAGAACCTTTTAATCAATTGCAGCTCAATCCAAATAGCTATAATTTAAGACTTCATCGGGAATTGCTTGTTTATGATGAAAAAGTTTTGGACATGAAAGCAAAACATCGGTTAAAAAGTTTGATTATTCCCGAAGATGGATTGATTTTGAAACCAGGAAGATTATATTTGGGTCGCTCAATAGAATATACCAAAACAAATAATTTGGTACCAATGTTAGAAGGACGATCTTCTATTGGTCGTTTAGGATTATTTATTCATATTACTGCCGGTTTTGGTGACGTTGGTTTTAATGGTTATTGGACGCTTGAAATGTTTTGTGTGCAGCAAATTCGCATTTACCCCGGCGTGGAAATTTGTCAAATATTTTATCACGCAATTCTGGGTGATTTTGATTTATACACCAGTAATAAATATCAAAACAATCAGGGAATTCAACCAAGTTTGCTGTATAAAGAATTATAATTAATAATTTTTTGAGTTCATGTTGATTTATAAACAGGCTCTATTTAAAACTTGTTTTTAAAATGAACAATTTCGGTTTGAATTGGTCCCTCAGAAAGACCGCGAATAAATTGATATATGAACGGATTATCTGATTCCCAAATAGTTTTGGCATCACCAAAAAATTGAATTTTACCGTCATGTAATAAAGCAACATTATCGGCATATTTAAAAATTTCCAAATCGTGAGAAATAATAACAGACGTTAAATTAAGTTGTTTTTGCATGTTATACATTAACTCGTGAATAACACGTGCGGTAATTGGATCAAGTCCAGTTGTTGGTTCATCATATAAAATAATTTTTGGATTAGTGACTAAAGTTCGTGCAAGACCGACTCGTTTTCTCATGCCGCCAGAAAGTTCTGATGGGTATTTATACAAGGTATCTTCTTGCAAATTAACGAGGCGTAATTTTTCTTGTACAATAGGGAGCACTTTTTTTCTGGGCATGCCAGATTCAAGTAACGTGATACCAACATTTTCAAAAACATTCAGTGAATCTAATAATGCAGCAAATTGAAAAACATATCCGAATTTTTTAAAATATTGATTCAATTCACGTTCTGAAAGTTGTGTTATATCAGTATTATCAACAATAACTTGACCGGATGTTGGTTTTAATAAGCCGATAACTTGTTTAAGTAAAACAGATTTACCCTCACCGGAACGACCAATAATAACGGTCATTTTACCGTCAGGAATTTCTAAATTAACCCCTCTGGTAATCCACCTTGAGTCAAATCTTTTTTTTAAATTTACTATTTTAATTACTGTTGCCATACGCTTTATCAAAATGGCTAAAGTTGTTCTAACATTTTGGTTAAGAAATAATTACTTATTAAAATCATAATTGAACTTATAACGACACTTTGTGTTGTTGCAATACCAACACCGCGTGCGCCACCAGTGGTATAAAAACCTTTATAAGTACCAACCCATGATAAAATTAATCCAAATACTGCTGATTTTATTAGTCCACTGGTAATATCAGATAATTCTACAAAATTTTTAATACTGTTAATATAATCTTCCGGACTTAATTCTAATACATGTACACAAATTATATAACCGCCAACAACGCCAAAAATCATTGCAAATGCCGTTAAACAAGGCAAAATAAAAGTGGCTGCCAAAATACGGGGCACCACTAAATATTGAAAAGTATTAATGCGCAGTGTGCGTAATGCGTCAATTTGTTCAGTAATGCGCATGGTGCCAATTTCTGCCGTAATTGCTGATCCGGCACGGCCAGTTACCATTAATCCGGTTAAAACTGGTCCTAATTCACGAATCATGCCAAGTGCAACAACTGCACCAATAAATTGTTCACCGCCAACTCGTTGAAAACCAATATATGTTTGGAGTGCAAAAACCATGCCAGTAAATGCTCCGGTAAGCACAATAATATTTAGCGATTCAACACCAATACCATTCATCTGCCTAAAACATTTTTTTATTTTAAGTTTAGTCGTGATAAAAGTGCGAACTGCACGAAATAAAAAAAGCGTAAATCGACCTAAAAGAGTGCACCATCTTATTACAGTACTGCCAAGTGCGTCAATAAACGGAATAACCATGTCACCCTTTTTGATCAAATCAACATATTACGATGTTTTTTTAGGGGTAGCTATGGGTTTAAGCGGTGCAACAGGAACCGGTCTTTTTGTTTTTATATAACGAAATTTTTTCGCCTCTGAAGATTTCATTAACGAAAGTACCAAGGAGCTAAAAATAAAAATAGCGCCCAAAACCCAGGTTGTTTTTTGGAAAATGTCTTGACCACCAGAACCACCGAAAAGCATTTGTGTTCCGCCACCAAGCGCACCTAATCCAGTACTACCTTTTCCTTTTTGGATAAGAATAATGAGTACCAGGAGAATACAAACAAAAACGTATCCCGTTACGAGTAAACCATAGAGCATAATGTGTATCCTATTATATTGTTTTTTACATCTTACCTGTTAATAATACTACGTGAGTTTAATAATTACAATATCAATAAAATCATTAAAATAACGTTAACGAAAAAAAATTACCCCTACCGTTCGCCCTGAGGGGAGCGGTAGCGGAGTCGAAGGGTTTATCGTGATTCAAAATTTTATTTTTTTGAAATACCTTTTTCAATAATAATTTATACTATTAAGGTTTCTTTTTCTTATTTTTTGCCAAATTTATTAACCCTTCGACTCTGCTTCGCTACCCTCAGGGCGAACGGTGGGAGGGTGCTTTTTTGCACAAATGTTATAAAGTTTTGAATTCACATTAATACTATATCCTGAAATTTTTGGAAATCCAAACTTGCATTTCCGATCAAAAAACCATTTATATGCTGTGTTTTTGCAATAATTGGCGCATTATCCGGATTTACGCTGCCACCATAGATTAAACGAACAGGATTTTTAATCGCTTTTTTTGCAATATAGTCTGCAATCCAATTAAACACATCAGTCAAATAATTGGTTTCTGGAATAATACCGGTTCCAATTGACCATATCGGTTCATAGGCAATATTTATAATATTATTATTGTTGGCGTGATTTGAAATTATATTGAGTACCGGCTTTAATTGTGATTCCAGCACCGAAATGGTTTTTTTCGCCTGATAATCATGCTGGTTTTCGCCAATGCACAAAATTGGCTGAATATTGTGTTTCAGCAATTGCTTAACTTTTTGCGCAACCTGTTCATCAGTTTCGCCACCATAAATACGGCGTTCGCTGTGGCCGACAATGCAATAAGAGCAGCCAATTTGTTGCAGTGATAATGCATCAATTTCACCAGTATATGAACCTTTTTCATGTTCGCAACAGTTTTGTGCACCGATTTTGATGTTCGTTTTTTCACCTAATGGCACAATTGGTGCAAGCGCAACAAATGACGGGCAAAAAACCAATTGTTTTTTGTTATTTTCAGAAAGTGTTTTAAGTTGCGCATTATTATTGGTAAAAAACTGAATTGCTCGGTCAAATGGCATATTCATTTTCCAATTAGCAGCAAAAAGAAATGGCGTATTCACAATTCAAGACCTTATTATTTTATGCATATATTTTATGCACATTTAACTTGTAGATAGACTATGCACAAGATCCAGATATGTACAGTTTTTTATTTCAAACTCATGTTATTTAGAAACAGTTTTAATATCCCCTTTCAGATTCAATAATTATTTATTCTGGAAATTTGAAATAACCATATATGAACCAGTGATCAGAAACGGCTGTTACATATTCCAGTTTTTTTCCAAGATCTGAAATCCCAGTACTGGTACAGGTATATGGATCAGTTATATTAATCATGCGCATTTCATTAAAACTTTCGATTGGTTGCAAATGATCTTTGGAGTAAAAAATATAATCAAGAAACTCCACATCAGACATACTTACTACTGCTTCGGTTGCCAAAGTATTAATTGTTGGATTTAAACTATAAAATTTATTATCTTTTTTAATTTCATTAACTCCTTGATATCCCTTGAGTGGTGGATGTACGGCATGCATTGCTTTGAGCATGTTTTCATATTCATTAACTGATCTTCTTGTTTTTGTTTCTTTATATTTAAATAATCCTTGATAAGTAAATACGTAATATTCACTGTTAGGATTTACCATATCAACATTCATGTCGCCAGCGATTATAACCGGTTCGCTTGCCGGAATATTTTGTTGATTAATAAATGTTTTAATATCATAAAACTGTTTTACGCGGGCAGTTACGGTATCTAATTCCGGTGGCAGACTATACGATGCATTAGTATGGGTGGCAAAAATATTATATTTTTTCCCATCTTTGAGTATTTTTGCGTATATTACGCCTTTAGCACCCAAACAATCATCACTTGCACACGAATTTTTAAATATAATTTCTTTATAAGGAAGATTATTATCGAGTGTTAAAAATGGATATTTACTTATAATTGCAACACCACCGTTAACCACTCCTTCTAGTAATGATGTTCCAGCGCCAACAATTTTAGTTTGGTATATATAACCCATTTTTTTAAATTTTTCAAGAAGTAACGATGCTTTTGAATCAAATAATTCTGCAAAAACGAGAACGTCATAATTTCTGCCAATAAGATTTGCAAGCGGATCTATACGTTTTCCAACACAGCCAATTGCAGATGCCGTCGGTCGCATCCATACATTTTGAAAACCAATATTAATTTCGTTAGGGCTGCTTGGTTTTGGATCTTTATATTGTGGTGCCCAATTTATTGCATATTCAATATTATCAGTTGATGCGGTTGCAATTGCTTTATAACTCAAGATAAATATTTCATTGCCACGTTTAAATTTTTGTTTATGTACGTTGCGATCTTGAAACCAATTGTGACTAAAACCAGGACCAGAAGCGGATTGCCATAAATCACTTCCTATTAAATTACCTTCTAATTTTTGTTTCAGAGTGATTTCTATAGCCGGATTATTTTGTCCTAATTGATTAAATTTTGGAATGGTGATTGTAGTATTAATCAGATATTCTTGATTGTTTTTAATTCCTTTATTGCGTGAAAATTGCAGCATTTGTGCTTTTTGTCCTGGCATAAGAGTATTAACCGCCTGTTTCCATTTATCACGCTCAAGGCCGCCAGTTACAGTAGTGCTAATCGTTAATGGAAATGGCGTGTGATTAATAAGAAAAACTTTAGAATCTTCCCACATGGCATTGAGATGTTGGGTGCTTATTGCAATAAGTGGCAAAAACAGCATAAATAGCTTTTTATAGTTCATTTTTTACTCCTAAATTTTTACAAAGGCCCACATAGAGGCCTTCACAATTATTTTATCAAAATATTTTTCTGATAGTCAATATAATTTGATATAAATAAATACGATTTTGTTTTATTTATGTCATTTTATGGGGTTATTGAGTTTTGGTTAAAACCCTTGCAATTAATAATTAATATTTTCTATTATTAAATTAGGTATGATTTGGATGTTAATGTTAATAATATTTTAAAAGGAGCCTCGTTGTGAAAAAGTCATTATTAATAGTATGTTTGGTTACTTTCGGGGTATTAAGCTTAAAGGTTTTAGTACGAGCTGATTTCTTCGATGATGTGGGAGAATTTTTTGGAGCTGCGGTAGAAACTATTAAAGGAAAAGGGGAAAAAGTTCAGGCGCCGATAAGATCGGCTATTGCACCCCCGAGGCCAGAACTTCGCTATAATGATGCCACTTTTTTAGTTTCTCATAATTCTTATTCAAGTACGAAACATGGGTATAAAATCTATTATCAGCAAAGATTTTCAATTTGGGATCAAATGATGCAATTTGGTGTTCGTGGGCTTATGTTAGATACATATCCAGGAGTGAGTGGCGATTTAGTTTCTTTGTGTCATAGTAATACTGGCAAATGTGGTGGGGAAATGTCTTTTTTAAAAGATCCTGTTTCTGGTGTTATTGATACTATTGGAGAAACAAAAACCGATTATTTATCATTTAAAGATGCGCTTATTATGGTTAAAAAATTTCTTGACCAAAATCCAAAAGAAGTAATAACTATTTTTTTAGAAAATTATGCAAAAAATGAAAATATTAATAAAGTTATCCGATCAGTTTCTGGCCTGACCAACATGATCCTTACACCAAAAGATTGGGATCCAGATCTTTATTATGATGATTGGCCAACTATTGCATGGATGCTAGCAAAAAACAAACGGTTGGTTATATTTAATGACACCAAATCTATGAAAGATTCAGATGGTTTAAAAACGCAAAAACCTGACGATCTTTTTTACTTCATGTGGAGGTATGTGATTGAATCAAATTATGGTGAAGTAACAGCGGACAAAATTTGTGTAGAACGTGGTTCTTCTAAAGATTTCACTAAAGTAAATAAATATCGAAAACTCCTTTTAATTAATGCGTTTCCAACAATTAGCTCAGAAGGTGTTGCCTTAATATCCAAGTTTTTGTCTAAAAATATTCAAACAAGTGAAACGACAAATTCAAAACCGAATTTGCAAAAAATAGTTGAACTGTGTAAATCTAAACCATTTACCAATAAACAAATGCCCAATTTTATAGCACTCGATTTTATTGGTATCGGGCTTTCTGTTTTTTATGTGCAAGAAATAAATAAACAAGCAAAAAGTGCATCCACGGTAGAAAGTACAAGAGCCTGGTATAAACGATTGGAAGATAAATAATGAGCTGCGGGAACGAGTCCAGAAGAGGCAGCGGCAATAATTAAAAGGCAACAAATTGGTCAATAATTAATTAATGGGCGAATATTTTTATGAATGTTCGCCCATTAAAAATGGCAAGGTATTTTCGACAAAATTATGCTCATCTTCTTGGAAATTTTCGTGCGTGCAATATGCCACTTTAAAATGTAAGCGGCCAGTTTCGTGCAATATTTTTAAACCCAGTGTATCGTTTTGGTATATGTCTGAAGAAAAAAGATCTTCTATTTCGTACGCCGAACCCTTTTTATAAAAACCAAAATGGCATGATTCAACCGGTTCGATAATATCATCAGCAACTGATTTAACCAATATCATATTTTCAAGCATGCACAAATGTTCTTTAAATTGTGCAGCTAAAGGATGATTTTTTTCATTATTAAGATATGGTAAAAAAGTGCTTTTTTGCAGATACGTGTCATAATGCAGCGTATCACGCCAATAACTGGCAAAACTGACAAATCGTTGAAATGGATAGGAATATAAAAGTGTATATGTATATTGTTCGATCGTATTTAACCAAGAAAAACGATTATCGATAGTTCCTGGTGTGCCAAAAACACCAGCTTGTGGTGATCCCCATGAAATAAATGTGTGTACGCGCGGTTTATTATATAGTTCAATAAAATAACGGGCAACTAAACCACTTTGTGAATGGGCAATAATATCGAATCCATTTTGTAACTGTGGATCATTGTCAATTTCTTTTTTCATAAAGGTAACTTGGTCATACATATTAGAAAAAGATGCAAAAATACTGCCAGATCCGAGTGCAATACTTTTTATATACACATCCTTGCCAAGATATTTTTGTATATAATGCTCTATCGGTTTCATGCCGTATTTATCTGATAAAACACCGTGAACCAAAACAATGGGCCGATGTTTTGTGTGCATTGAAAAACCAAATACTAATAATAAAAATAATAGCGCACTATTTTTTTTGACCTGCATCACTTTATCTCCCTTTTTTATGTCTTAATACTGCATTGTTTTTTTTAATTTTTGTAAGAGTTTGGTTGATAAACTACTTTTTAGTCTAGGTTGTTGTGTCTTTTTTTCGTCGCAAACGGTGATAACTGATAGCAAAATGATGTGCATAATCGCGCAACGAAATGAGTAATTTTCCCACATCGGTATTAACGTTTACTATAATGCCGTCTGGATGTGCATCGCTAAAAAGTCGTTCTTCACGTTTGGCCAAACTAATGCACATGGTGGCGGCAATAATTTTTTTAACCGCATTTAATTGTCCCTTTCCGCCGTCAATAAGAATAAGATCTGGCAAATCATTACCATCTTTATAGCGGCGAGAAACGATTTCTTGCAGTGCGGCATAATCATTTTGTTGATCTAAGGTTTTGATTGAAAAGCGACGAAATTTATTTTTATCTGGCATGCCGTTCGTAAAACGGACACAAGAACCAACAATATAACGGCTTTGAAAGTGCGAAATATCAAAACAGTCAATAGTAGAAACTGGACCGGTGAGTTGTAAAAATGTTTTTAATTCATTGGCGGTATTTTCGTATGTCGTTTGCTCATAAGGATGTGGCGTGGTAACGAAAAATATATCGGTTGCAAATTTTCTGGCGGAAAAATGAAGTTTAATCGTGTCGAAAATAGTGTGGAGGTTGTCCAAATATTCTTGAATATGTTTTGCTTTTTCAAATTTTAATTCTTGGCTATATTCTTTCATTTTATTTTTAATGCGGGTAATAAAGGTTTTATCCTTCCCGCTCAGCACATCTTGTGCCAACTGTAATCGAAAAATATATTCTTCAGGGCTAAAATCAGGCTTGCAGTTTCCTGGACAGGTACCAATATGATAATCCAAGCATCCATGTTGTAACTTTTTATTGCATAGATTTAATTGAAAAGTGCGCATTAAAAAATTATACGCTGCTCGTGCTTGTTGTTTTGACAAAAACGGTCCAAAATAACGCCCTTTTTGTTTTTTGTTACGGACCAGTTTCATGTTCGGTAATGTGGTATTGGTAAAAAGGATATACAAAAAAGGTTGGCCATCGCGCAATAATACA
>SDBT01002423.1_pt1 | contig 32987 bp, 38 predicted proteins | sample 2277101 | NCBI WGS metagenome assembly SDBT01 (sample SAMN10404973, study PRJNA504765) | marine sediment metagenome | isolation source: marine sediment core GS10_PC15, 103 cmbsf | place: Arctic Ocean: Southern Knipovich Ridge | collected 2010
GCTCCTGCTTTTTTTAGTTTTTCCAAAGCATTCTCAACCAATATTCCATGAACAGCAAAGCATGTTACTTTCTTTGCCCCTAATTTCTTCATGCCTTTGATTGCCTCTAACAAAGTATGCCCTGTAGAAATCATATCGTCTATAAATATTAAATTCTTAGAGCTAATATCAATCTTCTTGTTTAACTTTACGCTTACCTTTCTTGCAGAATACCTTTCTTTCTCCATTATTGCATAATCGCATCCTACCTTTTCAGCTACTCTCTGTGCCCATTTATAGCTCTCCCAATCAGGACCTATTATCACAGGATTTTTTATTTTTTTCTTTATATAATCTTCAATTAAAGGGTTAGCAGTCAATTTATGGGCTTTAATCCTAAATATATGCTTCAATGTCTTTTCCCTATGCAAATGCGGATCTAAGATATACACCTCATCAAAATCCTCATCAATATTCTCTGCAATTGTCTGCAAAGAAATGCACTCTCCTGGATTAAACCTTTTATCCTGCCTTAAATAAGGAAAGTATGGAGCAACCAATACTACCTTCTCAGCACCTAAATCCTTGGCTGTTTCTGCAGCAAACAGTGTTTCTATAACACAATCATTAACATTTCCATAGAAAGATTGCACTAGCACAACTGTCTTTTTCTTAACATCAACATTAAATCTCAGCTTTATCTCAGAATCAGGAAAATGAGTTACCTCTAAAGCAGAATATGGCTTTTTTAATTTCCCAGCAATCCTCTTAGCCAGATGCAAACCATGCGAACATCCTATTATTATCATATCTTATTCTTAAATCAATTAGTATAAAAACATTTCTCTAAAGTAATCGAAAGATTTATAAATTAGCTATTCCGTAATTAAGATATAACAGTTATTTCACTACAAAAAGAGGTGCCAATAATGAAAAAGAAAGCAGCTTTGAGCTTATCAGTAAATGCAATTGTTGTCTTAATTCTGGCAATTGTTATGCTTGGTTTAGGCCTGGGATTTATGAGGGGAATGTTTGGCAAAGTAACAACAACAATGGAAGAGCAGATTGCTGCAGAACAAGAACCAGCAAAACCTTCTGGGTCAGACACGATTACACTATCAAGAGAGATGGTCATAACGCGTGCTGGTGAGCAAGAGGTAATAAAAGTAAGTGTATTCAATCCTACAAACGGTGGTTTTGCAGCTGTCACACCAACAATAGAATGCACTCCATCTCCTATAGATGGAGCAGGATCATCCAATGCAAAAGAAATTGCACAAGGAGAATTTGAAACATTCAGTCTCCTCGTAGATATTCTAGATGCCGCAACACCAGATACATACCTTTGTAAAATCACTTCTACTAACGCTCCTACCACTAGTCCTTATTATATAAAGGACATTACAATTAAAGTAACACAATAAAAGATAAAAAGAGGTGTCAATAATGAAAAAGAAAGCAGCTTTAAGCTTATCAGTTAACGCTATAGTTGTATTAATTCTAGCTATTGTTATGCTTGGTTTAGGCCTAGGATTCATGAGGGGGATGTTCGGCAAAGTTACAACACAATTCGAAGAACAGGTTGCTACAGAACCAGAACCACCCGCACCTTCTGGATCAGAACCAATAACCCTATCAAGAGAAAGTATTGTGACGCGTGCAAAAGAGACTAAGGTTGTAAAAGTTGCGGTTTATAATCCCTCTGACCAAGATTGGGGAGCAAACGATTTTAAGATTAATACAACTTGTTCTTCTGGTCCAGGTGTACCTTTGATTAGCAACTCGGTTAATATGAGGGATATAAATCAAGGCGAATCCGAAACCTTTAATATACTTATGAAGGTGTATAGTGCTGCAACACCTAAAACCTACCTTTGTCAGGCCTATATTAACAACACAGCGGGAAAAGGAAGCAATTATACAAAAGACTTCACAATTACTGTAAAAAGCTAAAAAAGAGGTTGTAGAACATGAAAAAAAGACTCACCCCTGGTGAAGAATTCGAAATAATGAAGATAGTTCTGGACAAATTCCTATGGTTAGGAACTGTTATAATGGGCTATGGCCTGTACAGAATATTCGAAGGAACCACCATGAACGGCTTTTCTTTGATAATAACAGGAGCTATTATACTAGTAATATTCCTAATACTTATAGTCAAGGAATACGAAATTGTAAAATAATTTTTTATCTTTTTTTAATGATTTCTTAAGCAAAAAAGAAAGATTTATATTATATGCATACCAATATCAATACTTAGTGGTAAAATGGAAGCACCTGTAGCTGAGATAAAGCCAAATATAAAAAAAGCATTTATTTCTGATATTATTGTTATTTTGGTGATACTTGTTTTAATAGTAGGTACATTAATCTATCTAAACAACGTAGTAGGCTTAGGAGTCTTTCTCGACACTTTTAAAGAGTTTGGGATTGAAATATCTACTGGTGCTTTACTAGGCTGGAGTATATTCCTGCTTTTATTTATCACTACAATCATCCTGATCCTTGATTATGTCGCTTTAGGCAAGTCTAGTTATATGCTCTACCTGGGTAAACTTGTATGCACTAAGAATATTTTCATTATCCAGCTTAAAGAAGAAACTATCCCATACGCAAATATTGTAAAAATAAGTTTTAATAAAAAATCCATTGTGAATACATCAGAGCTCATTCTAGAGCTAACAGGGATGAAGAAAGACAAAGTAACAATTGAATTCCTGGATAATGCCCAACAAGTTGCAATGCAGCTGCAGCAATTGATAAGAAACTATAAATCAAAATATTACGCCCAATACGCACAAAACTATAGATACGAGAACATTATGGATAAACTATAAAATGTGTTTAACAATATCAGCTTCTTCTTTCCTTTCCCTTGCCTTCTCAGGAAACTTAATTGGGTAACCAAATATTATATGCCCCATTATCTTAGAATCTTTAGGAACTCCCAAGCTACTCATCAATCCCCTGTTCCTATTAACAACCAAATCCGCATATCCTATCCAGCAGCTACCTATTCCTAAACTTCTTGCAGCTAACATCATATTCTCAGCAGCACACGCACAATCTACCTTAGCAAATCTTCCAGGCTTTGCACAAACAAGAACAAGCAAAGGAGCATCATAAAAGAACAAATCTCTTTCAACCAATCTCTTTCTAGCCCCCTCTAACTCATTCTTAATCCTCTTATTAAAAAGCCCAACTAAAGCTCCTAATTTAAGCCTCCTATTAAACCACCTTTTAATATAATCAGATAGTTCCTTAATCTTCTTCCTATCAGTTATAACAACAAACCTCCATGGCTGAGAGTTATGAGAAGAAGGAGCATATCTGCCAGCTTCAATTATCTCTTTAATCAATTTAGAAGGTATCTTCTTATCCTTATATCTCCTAATGCTTCTTCTTTGTTTTATAGCTTTAATTACAGCATTCATTTCTTTTCAATATAGAAAACATTATCTCTTTTTTTTAGAATCTGCTGTTTGAAGCTCTTTTATTGTTTCCTTAATATGATCTATGGTCCTTGTATTATCCTGCTGATGAAGCAAACTACCACATTCAGGACATTTAAACTCAAACTCAGTAGCATGATAAAAATCCAATCTAGCACACGCCTTAGTACAGATAAAGAAATTGCCCTTATTAGACTCTTCCTTATGCAATCTCTCCTTTAATTTAGCTATCTTCTCATTTCTTAACTTCTCAATCAGGTCCTTAACTCTTTTCCTGTTAAAGGTCCAATAACTGATATACCATCCCTTTTTCCTGTCTTTTCTCCTTATATATGTAGCTACATTATAGGAATTCAGGGTATAAAGCAGATTTCTAGTAGTCTGCATATCCATCTTTACCTTATCAGCTATAATAAACTCAGAAACATTCTTCCTGTTCTTTAGATATTCAATTATAGGAACTGCCCTTTCACCAGCAATCTCATGTATTAATCCATATATTTTCTTGTTTGTTAGCACCATTTTTTACATCCAGCGAGGTAGCTATACCTCAAATTACATCAGTAACACCTCTTTTTGTAGTTGGTCAGCCTCTTTGTTATCAGCTATTATAAGTTACTGGTTCAGATTGGCTTTTCTAGTTAGTGTAAGGCATTCTCTACCTCTACACTAGGAAAAATTTCACATAGTGAAATTTTTTCGTTTGTGTCGTTGACACCCCCTAGAAAAGTTCAACTATACCTATTTTCTGGATGAACTTATATATAAATGTTTCGTTTTTGTTCACTAAGAAGTAACTATTGGGGTTGTTTCTTCTGCCCATAACAGCTCTTGCAATAAGTATGGATGGTTTTGCCATCATTTGTTGTCAATCTACAATCCTCTGCTGACTCTATCTGCTTACCGCAACTTTCACATTTATTCCACATATTCTACCCCCTATAAGTGATATACCTGAGAAATATATAAACTTTATGTTTTCTCCAAAAAAACATAACGGTTTAGAAAACGAAGTTTTCTAAAATTTTTCGTTATTAAAAAAATAAAAATAAAAACTTTGCGTTTTGTCCAACAAAACGCAACGGTTTAGAAATCAAAGATTTCTAAAAAATTAAGCTTTACCAAGAATCCTGAAAACCTTTGTACCGCACTTAGGGCAAAGACCCTTCATAGCCTTCATCTTGTTCTTCATAACTATCTCTTTACCATCCTTAATCTCAACCTGCTTTTGACATTTCATACATCTTCCTTTTACCATATATATTCACCTCACTAGTATATAATATTAAGGTTAAACCCCCTTTTTCTAGATATTAGGTGTAATAGTATATAAATGTTTTGATAATGCATAGATAAATCCTTAATCACAGAACAGTAGAAACCTTACTTAACAATCCTCAACAGCTCTTTAATATCCTTAATCTCATAATCAGCATTGCTCTTTTTTACCTTGGAATTCCCATACTTAGCAAAACAGCTTTTCATTCCTAGTTTCTTAGCACCTTCAATATCCCTATGGGGCATATCTCCTACCATTAAGCATTCCTCTGGCTTTACTTTTAATTTCCTTAGTGCAGCTTCAAAAGGCAGAGAAGAAGGCTTTAGCTGTTTGGTATCCTCATAAGCAACAACAACATCAAAGAAATTGCCTATTTTCATTGCCATCAACCTTATCCATGCCTTAAGCCTTGGGGCATCTGTTACTATAGCCAGCTTTATCCCTCTTGATTTCAGCCTAATCAAGACATAATCAGTATGAGGATAAGGCTGTAAATAAGAGCTCCTCACATTCCTATAGGAAACTATAGCATTAGCCAATATCCTGTAATCCACCCTGCCAATCTCTCCTTTAAGGAATTTCTGGAATATTTCCTTATCCTCCATGCCATGGTCACCATATAATTTAAACAGCTTCTTCAATGCCTTCTCTTTGTCAATCTTCAGCCCAGCATCAATCATAGCAGAAATCGCAGCATCACAACTTCTTTTCTTCATACCCATAAAATCTATCAATGTGTTATCCAGATCGAATAAGACTGCTTTTATCATATCTTAAAGTATATTCCTCTTTCTTAAATAGTTTTGGTTTTGAAAAACCGCCAACATGGGTGAAAACACGAGTGCAGAGGAAAAATCTAGTGGCGTTAAATTCCGAAGGAATTTATGGCACTTCACAAAGTGTGGATTTTTCCTTTGCGAGTACTTCAGCTTGCGGAGCAAGGTGAAGGGTTTGAAATGCGAAGCATTTCAAAGAGGACTTTATGAAATAAAGTCCGTGTTTGAACCCTATGTTGTTGGTGGTTTTTCCTTATTTTTTCTTTATCAGCCAATTTTATAGTAACGTTTTTAAATAATTGGAATAATCTCTATATTCTATGCGGAGATGCCGGAGTGGTCAAACGGGATAGGCTTAGGACCTATTAGCTTAGTGCTTACGGGGGTTCGAACCCTCCTCTCCGCATTTACTTCTAAAATTATTAATTAAAAACAGCAAAATATATAAATAAAACAATCTAAAAAGATAATATCAATCTAAAAAAAGGTGATATAAAATGCCTTCTAAAAAAATTAGAAGAGGTTTTCTTAGGTAGATGATCTTCCCTCCAAGAGAAGACCAATCTAGAAATATTACCTAGGCTAAGCTTCTGTCTACATTAATGACGCAGAATCAGGCCTAATCAATGACTTCCAAAAATGGCTAAACTAGCTCCAACTGATGAAAGTTTATATCAATATAACCTAACAGGAGAAGACAATGGCTATGCACATCTATGGAGAACTGTCATGGGAAGGGAAGTCACAGTTGCAATAACAAATGGAAAGCTTGATTTCGGCCCATGGGAGCAAATCTATTACGCAGATTTTGACGGCCAAAGAAAAAAAGAGTTCTGGTAAAAGTTATTGGGGGAATAACTTAATTCTAGACTACAAATAAGTATACTAGCATAATATTGTCATATTTTCCAAACCAAAACTATATAAATATGTGATGTGAGAAAATAGAGTAAAGTGGGGGCGTGGTAGAAAACCACAAAAACCGAAGGGGGTGGTTATTTTTTCTTTTTTATTTTTAATAAGACTGTATAAAATCTTTCTATCTGCTTCTTTTAACCCCAATTCTTGGGCAGTATTTATTTACAGGACATTTACTGCAAAAAGGACTTACCGAAACACATATCTTTTTTCCAAACAAAACAAATAATGTATTCAGCTCATACCAGTATTTCCTGGGGACAATCTTCATTAACTCTAACTCTGTTTGATCTGGGATTTTTGTTTTCACCCATCCCAATCTATTGGCTATCTGGTGTACATGCACATCGGTTGGTATATAATGCGGTTTATTAAAGCCATAGACCATACAAATAGCAGCTGTTTTTCTTCCTATTCCTTTTATCTCCATAAGTTTATCTATATCAGAAGGAACCTTACCATTATATTCCTCCAATATAACCTTAGAAACATGATTGATTGTCCTTGCCTTATTTTTATAGAAGCCAGATGAAAAGATTAGTTTTTCCAGCTTTCTTATTGGTAATTTTAATATTTCTTCTGGAGTATCTGCAACCTTAAATAACGAAGAAGATGCTTTTGCTGTGTTTTCATCCCTTGTTCTTAATGAAAGCAAGCAGGCTATCAAAGTTTTAAATGGGTCTCTTTTTTCAGAAGTCTTTCTGACTGTAGGTTTTTTTGATTCTCTGAATTCTTTTCCTATTAAGGAAATTACTTTTGGTATTTTGTTCATTTTAAGAAAAAGTAATAAAAAAGATTATTTCTTCTCAACAGCTTCATTCATCTCTTTAAGCATCTTTTTAATGTCTTCTTCTTTCATACCATGCGCCGTACATCCCTGCTCTATTGTTTCAAAAGCAGCTGCATGACAGCCCACACAATGAAGGCCATTCTTCATCATAATAGGAGCAGCCTCTGGATATTTCTGAAGTAATTCAGAAAATGCCATATCCTTAGTGATCTTATCCGCCATCTATGCCATCTCCTTAACACTTATAGCTTCAACAGGGCAAGCATCTGCACCATCCTTATTACAGCCAAGCCCATCAACCTCTGCCTGTTTTGGCTTTGCCTTATCTCCATCCATCTCAAAATTATCGCATGTTGCAGCACACGCACCGCAACCAATGCATTTTTCCTTGTCAACCTCTATTTTATATTTTGCCATTTTATCACCCGATAAAATTTTATATTTTTATTTTAAAACTCTTCAAATTCCTCCATCTGTTTTAAGTAACCCTTTCTTTTCAAATAAGATAATTGGGCTTTTGTATACTTATAAAGTACATCTCCCCTATCATCACCGCTATACTCCCAGGGCTCAACTATAATTAAATCGCCAGACCTCACCCATAATCTTCTTTTTAACCTTCCTGGAATTCTGCAGATTCTTGTTTTGCCATCAAAACACCTAACTCTCATTCTGGAGCCACCTAAACGCTGCTCAAGAATTCCAAAGCATTGTTTATTTCTAGGTAACTTAATTCGTGAAATCTGCTCATGTAATGCATCCTGTCTTGCTTGCTCTTCCTTCTTTTTACTCATCTATGGCAAAGTAAAGCCATTTTATTTAAAAAGCTTTTTATATTAATCATCATTTAATCATTTAAATATGAAAAAAAGAGGTCTGAATCTGCCTAAAGAGCGTACTTTTACAGGCCCTGCCTTAGTGTGGAAAAGATTACTGGCATTCTTAGCTGACCTGTTAATTATCAATTTGGTAATATTCTTCCCTTTCAAAAAAATTCTGCAAGGCTCAATACCTGACGTTGCTTCATATTCTGAAGCTTATAATTTTCTGGCTTCTAACCAAAACTACGTAAAAACATTAACAATTGTCTCTTTAATAATGTCTTTGCTGGCAATACTATACTTCGCATTAATTGAGTATAAGATTCAGCAAACACCTGGTAAAATATTGTTTAATATATTCATAATAAGTGATACCAAAAAATTAGCTTTCTGGCAATGTATAGTTAGAAGTTTATTCTTAATTCCTATCTTTCCTTTCTTTTTACTATGGGTAATTGATCCATTATTCATGTTTTTTACAAAAACCAACCAAAGATTAAGTGAGATAATAAGCAAAACAAAAACTATCGAACAATATACCTTAAGGTGATAAGATGGCAAAAGAAAAAGTTAGGAATAAATGGTTAACGGCAATAAAAATAATCATAATACTAGCTATATTAAGTTTTATTATCTCTGGATTGCTCTCCTTTCTTTCAGAAACAGATTTTAAAGAAGGCAATGTTGCTTTAATCCCAATCAAAGGAATAATAACATCAGAGGAAGGAAGGGCTTTTGGCCAAAGCATAGCCTCTTCTTCAACTATTGTTGAATTTATAGAAAACGCAGATAAAAATCCTAAAATCAAGGCAATTATTTTTGAAATTAACTCTCCTGGAGGCTCACCTGTTGCAACAGAAGAAATAGCAAACGCCATCAAAAGAACAAATAAAACAACTGTTGCATGGATTAGAGAGATAGGTACTTCAGGAGCTTATTGGATAGCCTCAAGCACAGATAAAATTGTTGCTAATAGAATGTCCTTAACAGGCTCGATAGGAGTAATTGCTTCTTATCTGGAGTTTTCTGGTTTATTAGATCATTATAATGTGACCTATGAAAGATTAATTGCAGGAAAATACAAAGACATAGGAACTCCATTCAAACCCTTAAGCAGAGAAGAAAAAGCATTATTCCAGAAGCAGCTTGATAAATTACATGATTATTTCATTAGCAATATAGCAAAAAACAGAGACTTGCCTGAAGATAAGGTTAAGGAACTCGCAACTGGGATGTTTTACCTTGGCGAAGAGGCAAAAGAACTTGGCCTAATAGATGTTCTTGGAGGGAAAGAGGAAGCTATTCGAATAATAGAAGATAAGCTAAACATTACAGCAGAGATAATAGAGTATAAAGAAGAAAGAACATTAATGGATCTGTTAAGTGAAATATCCTCTGAACAATCCTTCTATGTCGGAAAAGGAATAGGCTCTTCCTTGTTTGATGTAAAATATTCAAACAAAATTGAGCTTTGGACCTGAATTTTTTATTATTTTTATTTATATTAGAATTTATTAAACCATTATTCATATTCTAATTACCTTCATGAATTTGATTCGAAAACATTCTTCCACCTTCGATATAGGTATTGGATTATTCTTCCATTAATTTTAAAAAAATAAAAAATAGGTTTTTTACTTGCTTCTAACCTAAAGGTAAAAAACAGCTACTTCTGTTAGTTTAATTACAGAAACCTTTATATATAAGTTTATATAAATTTATATAATATATGCAAAAACAGATTATTTCAATGAATGTTGATTCTAAGACTTATGCTAAATACTCTAAAGTATGCAAAGAAAAAGGTCTTGTAATGTCCAAGCAGATTGAAAACTTTATGAAAAAATTCCTGAAAGAAAAATGAAAAAAAGGGGAATTTTCCTTGCAATAATTGTATTTTTAATCTTAATAGCTATTGCTAATGCTAGCAATGTTGATCCTAAAGTTAAAGAAGAATTAAAGGATAAAGAAGAGGTTTCTGTTATCATAATGTTAAATGATGACGTTCAAATGGAGCGAGATTTTTCTGTTTTATCTGACCAACCAAAAAAATTCTTATTAGAAAAGAAAATAAAAAATAGAAAATTAATGGTAAGAAAACAGCAAAACAAGGTTTTGTCAAGCTTAAAAATAAAACAGGTAAAAAAGGAAAAAGGATTATTATCCAGCTCAAAAGATTATGATTTCAAATTAAAACATACCTATTCAATAATCAATGGTTTCTCTGGTAAGGTTACGAAAAAAGGATTGAAAAAATTAAAAAACAACCAAAATGTCGCAAAAATATATTATGATGATGTAAGACATTTTGCTTTAGAGAATAGCGTTCCTCAAATTAATGCAGATGATGTATGGCCTTTAGTTCCTAATGGTTTAAATCTTACTGGTCAAAACCAGACTGTTTGTGTTATAGATGGTGGGATTGATTACACACATCCAAATTTGGGAAATTGTAGTACTGAAAATTTTACTTCTGGTAATTGTGATAAAGTAATATCTGGTTGGGATTATAAAAATAATGATAATGATCCTAGAGATGACCAGGGTCATGGAACACATGTTGCTGGGATTGTGGCTTCAAACCATAGCACTAACAGAGGAGTTGCTCCTGATGCTAAGTTAGTTGCACTAAAGGTATGTGATGATACAGCTAACGGCAACTGTGTTGTAAGCGATATAGTAAGTGCTATTGATTGGTGTATTGATAATAGAACAAAATTCAATATTTCAATAATAACAATGAGCCTAGGTGATGGCTCTTATGATACTTCGTGTGATGCACAAGTTGATGCAAATGCCTTAAATGTTGCTGTTGCAAATGGTCTGTTTGTTTCTGCAGCAACAGGAAATGATGCTTCTAGTACCCAAATACATTCTCCTGCCTGTGGTTCTAATGTTACGGCTGTAGGAAGCGTTGATAGTGATGATTTAATATCTTCTTTCTCAAACAGAGCAGCTTTTAATACAATATTTGCACCGGGTAGGTCAATAACTTCGACAGTTCCTATATCGGGGGCCTCTCAGCATACATCTGCAACTGGTTTCAAGGCTATATCAGGAACATCAATGGCAACACCACATGTAGCAGGAGTTGCAGCCTTAATGCTACAGTTTAATTCTTCTTTGAGTCCTTTGGACATAAGAAAGATAATGAATGATACAGGCAAGGCAATAGATGATTCAGGAACAACATATAAAAGGGTGGATGCATTAGCTGCTATTCAATCTATGGATGGAATAGCTCCTGTATGGTCAAACAACGCAACAAACAACACAGCACCAAAAAAGAACAATGTAGTACAATTTAACATAACCTGGAATGATACAATCGGATTATCATTTTATAAATTCTCATGGAATGATACAGGCTCTTGGGTTAATATCACTAATGGAACCCTAAGCGGAACATCACAATCAATAAGTGTTAATCAAAGTATAACAGCAAGCACCGGAGAAAAGGTTTATTGGAAATTCTATGCTAATGATACAAACAATAACTGGAATATGACAGATGAATGGTATTTTACTGTCACAAGTGAGGCTCCCTATGAACCCACATTGAATTTTCCCCTAAATGATACAATTATTAGAGTTAATTATACTATATTAAATTGGACCGCTTCTGATCCAGATAACGATTCAATGAATTGCTATATTTACGGAGATAATCAGTCTAATACAACTTCCCTAATTAACATCACAAAAAATATAGCAAACGGAACTAGTTCAACATACAACTGGACAAATCTAAATGAAACAACATACTATTGGAAAGTGCAATGTGATGATGGAATTAGTAATTCAAGCAACAGCTCAATTCGTCAGTTTACAATTGCTATTCCCCCAACTACCTATCCCTCCTTGACTTCTGTAGCAGATTATGATTCAGATGGGAACATAGAAATAAACTGGACTGATGATGGAAATGAAACTAGCGAAACTTACAGAATTTACAGATTCGCAAGAAATATAACTTCAATAAACAGCTCTGTAACAAATCTTACAATAGGAATTAGCAATGGAACTCAATTTTTCGAAGACAACACTACAACTAATGGGACAACCTACTGGTATGTTTTGGTTACAGTGGACTCTGCTGGAAACTACAACGATAGCGTCTTCTCCAATTCCCTAAACGGGACAGCTAATGACACAATAAAGCCCAAGACAGTAACTAATGCAAACGTAACAGCTTCAGGAGCAACAGCCACATTAAAATGGTACAATGTAAGCCAGGATATTAACAATAACCCAGATTCTCATAACCTGCAATATGTCATCTATTATGGAACTAATTTTAATTCCTCTAAAGCTTTAGCAAATGAATCCATAACAAGCCCTAGTACAACAACAGTTTCTATTAACTACACAACAATATCTGTCACAAGCTCTGGAACCTATCATTTTGTTGTTACTGCATTAGATGATGGAAATAATAAAAACCTTACATTAGATTACTCAAACAATTATGGAAATGCCAGTTTGACATACACACCCCCATCTACAAGCAGTAGTGGTGGAGGAGGTAGTGGTGGCGGAGGTGGAGGAGGAGTAGCTATATCAACTGCAACATCAGAAACAATAAATACAGGTGCTGTCGCAGCAGGTGGAACAGCCAGAGCTGAATTCACAAAAGACATAGGTGTTACTAATGTTGACGTTACGGTTAAACAGACTGTAACAGCATCCACAGTTACTGTTGCAGACATGGGTCCTAGCTCGGGAATAGCTTCTGCTCCAGTTAAGGAAACTGATAAAAAGTCTGTCTATAAATACCTAAAAATAACAGTAGGCAAAATATCCAGCTCAAATATCAAAGAAGCAGTTATAAAATTCAAGATCCCAAAAAAAGAAGGTTACAATCCTTCCACAGTTGAACTCAGAAGATATGACTCATGGAAAAAAATCTGGTCTTCATTACCAACAAAATTCACATCTGAAGTGGGCGATTATCACTATTTTAAGACAGATACGCCTGGATTCTCTATATTTGCAATAGTTGGTGAAAAGGGGTATATTGAGGAAGTAAAAAAAGAAGTTAATATAAGCACAATTCAAGAGGTTGAGGAAGAACCAGAGGAAAAAGTTGAAGAAGTAAAGCCGAAAGAAAAAATCAAGCCTCTAGGATGGGCTTTACTTATTATAATCCCCTTAATAATTTTCTTAGTTATCACTTATATTATCTTTCATACAAAGAAGCATAAAAAATCATCCGAATAAGAAAACCTTATCGTTTTCCCTTAGTACACATTTAGTTTTAATTGCTACCCTATCCCATTTCTCAGCTTTATTTATATCCTTGTGATTCTTCTGCATCGAAACTATTTTCTGCTCCACTACCCCAGTAGTAGGGCCTTGAAACATTAAAGTATCTCCTCTTTTTATCTTATTTGCCTCAATCAAAATCTCTGCAACATTTATTTTCTTATAGAAATTTTTAACCTTCCCAATATAGACTTTCTTCTTTGTAGCACTACTCCCATAAGCCTTGCTCCACCCGTTTAATGGCTTGCCCAAATAAAATCCAGTTGAAAAACCACGATTATAAACGGTTTTTAGTTTAGCTAGTAATGATCTGTTAAACCCTTTGTCAATTGCTTCCCTATAACATTCAGTAACAACCTTAACATACTCAGGACTTCTATTCCTTCCTTCTATTTTAAAAGCATCAATCCCTGCTGCAATTAATTTATCTATTATCTCTATTGTACATAAATCCTTCGGGCTTATGATATAATCTTCGCCTAACTCAAATTCATGATCTTCCTCAACATCCTTTATAACATATTTCCTTCTGCATGGCTGAATGCATTCCCCTCTGTTTGCAGATTTATCAAAAATCTCCTGCGACAAAAAACATCTACCAGAAACAGAGACACACATCGCTCCGTGAATAAATGTTTCTATCTCTACATTTAATTTTTCTTTGTTTATGTTCTTTGTTATCTTTTTAATTTGCTCTAATGATAATTCCCTAGCAAGGTTCACACGCTTTATATTCCTAAATTTATTCTTAAAAGTCTTCAATGCCTCAAAATTACTAACTGAAGTTTGTGTTGATAAATGAAGAGGCAGATTTAACTTTTCACATTCCCTAATAACAGAAAAATCCCATGCAATCACAGCATCAATCTTTTCTTTTTTTAATTTTTTTAATATCTTTTTTATTTTATTTATCTCGTTATCATAAATGATGGTATTCAAAGCAAAATATGCCTTAACCTTATTCTTATGGCACAGCTCAATAACTTTTTTTGTATCTTTCAACTCAAAATTCTTAGCCCCAATACGCATATTTAATTCTTTAACACCAAAATAAACAGCATCTGCTCCTGCATCTATAGCTGCCTTTAAGCTTGTAAAATCCTGCACAGGGCTAAGTAATTCTGGTTTTCCCAGGGGGAACTTGAAAAAAACTTGTTTTTTTCTAGTCATCTTATATCTTCCAAATTCAGAATTCTTATATCCTCCTCAATCCTGGGACAGGCAGTATTAACCCATGCCTGAATAAAAGGAAAATTCTCTAACTGGTTATAATCAATTGTTTCTGCAATAAATGTATAGAACTTCTTATCAGGATATTTTTTATTTATTTTTTTTATTATTGAATCCAATTTACTAAGTGGATAATACTGCCCAGATTTTGTACTAACGATAACACCAACATTCTCAGCATGTAAAAACTTAACTAATGATGATTTCCTTCGTCTTTTATAAGCATCAATTTCTTCTTTCTTAATCTTAGAAAAATGGTTATTTAATGGATTAAAAGTAAAAACAGGCTTCTTAGTAGCTAAAGCAACGCCCAAAGGATGAAACTTCCCATCCCCAACATAAAGAAAAGCATCAACCTTATCCTTTATCTTCTCTGCACTCTGAACATTACAGCCAAGAACCTGACCGCCAATTATTACTTTTTTATTTTTTATTTTATTATTTTTTTTATTTATTGGTTTATTTTTTATTGATTTTTTTATTAATGGTAAGTTGTCTAAGAATTGGATAGAACTAACTAATCCAACTCTAGAAGGCAATTTTTCAGCTATTCCCCTACCTATTTTTATTGGTTTGCCATACTTCGCTTCTATAAACAAGGTCTTCATATTGAGAATAAGAATAATAACTGATTTTTAAGTCTTTTGAAAACGAACATTTTATAAATAATAAACACAAAAAACAACTCTATGGTAGAGCTCCATAGAATATTAAGCTTCAAGGTAATTCTACTAATAACAATAAACTCAATAATGGGCACAGGAATTTATTTTCTCCCGGCTGTTGGTGCCAAATATGGGGGCCCAATGTCCCTTATCTCATGGGCTATAATGTCTGTGATAGCAATATACATCTCAATGTGCTTTGCAGAGCTTGTTTCAATGTTCCCAAAAGCAGGCGGGGTATATGAATACGCAAAACAAGCCTATGGAAGATTTACTTCTTTCATTATAGGATGGATTACATTAATAGCAGGAAATGTAACAATAGCTATGCTTATAGTTGGAGCAATTCAATACCTGCTGCCATACCATTTGCCTGTGCAAAAAACAATTCTCTCACTAGTCTTTATCATAGCATTTAATTATATAGCCTTCAAAGGAATGAAAACATCATCCTTCATGTTAGTAACATTCTCACTAATAACACTAACAGCAGTATTTTCATTAATAATCCCGGGATTATTCAAATTACAGCCATCAAATCTTACTCCATTTTTTGTATTCCCAGCTTCAGCTATCTTCATCACACTATACTTTATCCAGGAAACATTCTTTGGATGGGAATCTGCTACTTTTTTAGCAGAAGAAACAAAAGACCCTGAAAAAGTAATGCCCAAAGCCTTGATTATTGGAACAATATGCATTGTTATAATATCCTTATTATTTGTCTTAACATCTATGGGCAGTATACCCTGGCAGACATTTTCAAAATCAACTGCCCCATTATCAGATTTAGGTGCATTCCATTTCGGCAATATTGGGGGGAACATATTCACATTATGGGTTTATCTTGCGATTATAGGTGCAGTAGCATGCTGGGTTGTTGCCGCACCAAGATTGCTTCTGGCAATGGCAAGAGACAGATTATTCCTAACCCAATTCTCCGCAATACATCCAAAATACCACACACCCCATAAAGCAATCATATTCCAAACAATTGTTACTTCTACATTAGTTATAATTGGAGTAGGTGCTTACAGAACCTTGCTATTAATCTTATTACCTCTTGTTTTAATAATGTATATAGCTGTGTTACTTGCCCTAGTAACCCTAAGATTTAAACAACCTCAACTAAAAAGGCCTTTTAAGGTTCCATTCGGCATAACAGGTCCAATAATTGTTGTTCTTATTATGCTCTCCTTACTTGTTACATGGGCTGTTACAGAAGAAGGGGCAGTAAAATTGATTATGTTAGCTATCTCCCTAACTTTACTGGGCATCCCGATTTACTTCCTGCTGGAACTTTATTTCAACCCAAAAGCACTAAGAAAAACAAATAATCTGCTGGCATATCTGGCATTATGGACAGAAAGATTAGCCCTGCCAGTGAGTAGAAGAGAAGAAATAATAAAACTAATGGGTGATATAAAAGGGAAAAAAGTCTTAGAATTTGGATGCTCTGTCGGCACATTAACAATGCATCTGGCAGATGAAGTTGGCAAAAAAGGCAAAGTGTATGCAACAGATATCTCAGAAAGGGATATTGAAATTGTAAAGAAAAGATTGGAAAAGAAAGGGCACAAGCATATAACAGTTATTCATGATCTGCAACACCATCATAGAGTTCATCCTGATGTTCCTGCTGTGCATACTGTTGTGTCAGTAGGGATGATAGGGTATTCTAAGAATATAAAAGGCATATTAGACCATATGAATAAAAGATTAAAAAAAGGAAGCATGATATACCTCATAGATTATGATAAATTCTTCGACATTATCCCAAACCAGGAGTGGTTAAGTGATGATAAAAAGATAAAGAATACATTCAAAAAATCCGGCTTTGAAGTTGATGTAAAAAGAAAACAGGGCTTTGCATGGAAGTATATCTTTATTATTGGTAAGAAAATAAAACACGTAAAATAATTATCTGCTAGCGTCAGCCTGCCTTTCTACTTCTAGTTTCTTAGCAATTGCATTAGAAGCCCTATCCAGCCTATAAGCATTAAGTATCTCTTCTGTCAAACACTCAACAATTCCTTTTTTAGAATTAAAAGATTTATGGTATGCTCCCTGAACCATCAGCCTTAAAGCAACATCAATCCTTCTTTGAGGAGCACATTCAACAGCTTTTGGATATCTCGCTCCACCATATTCAATTGTAATTATCTCTTCTCTTGGAGCAGCATTCTCCAAAGCATTTATAAAAACCTTAATTGGATTTTCCTTAGTTTGTTTTTCAATAAGCCTAAATGTCTTCTCAACAATATCGTATACAGTGTGAGCCTTCCCAGTTATCTTAGAACTGGTTTTAAAATGCTTCTTTCCTTTATGCCCGGACACCATAAGCTTGTTTATTAATCTCTCAACAATAAAAATTTTTGATTTATGAAATCTGTTACCATGATACCTGGCACCAGTTTTAGGAACTATCTTCGGATCAAGTGTTATATAATCTGCTAATCCTGTATCTGCTATCTTAATTCCTTCTGTGCTCCACCTGTTAAAAGCCAATATTTCTGTTGCCATTTTATTTTCTAGCCTTTTCTATTATCCCTTTCCTTAAAGCATCTAAGCTCTGATCATTAACCTTTATAACCTGCCATCTTACACCAGGAATATCTCCTTTGGATTTGCCCATAGACCCCCCTATACATTCAATAAGCACTTCATCGTGCTCATCAATAAGTTTGGTTGAGCCGTCTCCTGGACAAAAAGCAGTTACCTGTCTTCCGTTTTTAATAAGCTGAACTCTTGCACATTTTCTCATAGCAGAATTAGGCTGTTTAGCTTCAAATTGCACTTTCTCTAAAACAATACCCTTAGCCTGGGAAGAACCCCTCAAAGGGTCTGACTTCTCCTTTAATTTCCTCATCCTTCTTGTATACCATGCATCCTTCCACCTAGCTTTGGCTCTTTTTTTCCTCAGCTTATTTCCTGCATTCAATCCTCTTGATTTCTTTCCCATTTTACAATTTAAGATCAATAGTTCATTTAAAAAACTTTTGGTCAAACAACCCGAATATCCTCAACCTTGAAATACCTGGAAACAACCTCTTTCAAATTCTCTAAATTCTTTCTGTCCCTTCCAATCAGCAATCCCTTTGTTCTAGTGTCTGTACCCACTACTGTAATAACACCATTCTCTTCAGTAACATCCTTAACCTTTAAAGGCATAACAAAATTACGAATAAACTTCTTAACATCAGGATTGAACTCAACAATCTTTAACTTCTTCCTCAACATTCCCTCTAATCTCTTAACATTAGAACCATTCTTGCCAATTGCCTTTCCAATCTCATTCTCCTCAACTACAAACATAAGTAAATCTCCAGCAATACAATCCCTTAGCTTAGCATGAGTCAGATTTTCAAATAACTTCATGTAATTCATTACTGTAATATCATATTTTATCCTGCTCATTTCATTACACTCAAAACAGAAATAGAGAATGGTTTTTTACATAATATCCCCAATTCATCATTAGGATACTTCAGTTTAACAACCTTTACCTTGCTCAATTTGGAATAATGCTCTATTGCATCCTTGGTCTTCTCAGAACAATTAGAGCTTACATACACCTTGCTTACCTTTCCTAACTTCAGATTTTTTAAGGTTCTTTCACTGCCAATTATAAAGCTCTTGCTCTTCAACAACTTTCTTATCTCTGCAACATCCTTATCTACAGCTTTCTCAATCATGTTAAACATCCTAGTTTTTTACAATTATTCACTTCTTCACCTTTGTAACTAATCCTGGCAATCCTGTCCCAACAGGAACTGGCTGATTAAGCATTACATTCTCAACAATAGATGTAAGCTTGTCCTCTTCGCCTATTAAAGCAGCATTAATAATATGCCTTATGGGCGTTTCAAACGAAGCCCTGGCCAAAACAGAGCTTTTTTCCGAAACAACACCATACCTTGTAATCCCTTTTACACTGCCTGAATTACACATTGTATCAGCAACCAACATTATATGCCTTATATCAACATCTAAACCCTGGCTCTCTATAACCTTGAACACCTCATTAATAATAAGCTGTCTTGCTGCCTCTACACCTAAAATCTTTTCTATCTCAAAAACGTCATTTGTCACAGTCCTAGTTGAATCAACATAATCAAGCCCTAAAACCTCTTTTAAATTCGTACCTGCAGTTATTATTATATACTCATCTCCCCTTTTCACAGGCAATACCTGGGAGATTCCTTTTATTCCTTTTATATGTATCTTCTTTATCTTCTCTTTATCTACATAAATCTGGTTAATGCCTTCTTCCTTTGACTTTGATTTTAAGACAATTGATTCTTTTGTTGCTCTTACATTATATCCTTTAAGGCTGCTGCTTTTTAAGGAACTTGCAACAAGACTCTCTGTTACTCCAACCTCAGCCATCTTTTCAGTATCCAGCTTCACTTCAATTAACATATCTGTTAGATTGATCATAAACTCAGCTGCAATATCTTTCAGCAATGTTTCTTTTATAGACAAAGCCAATTTTCTTATATCCTTTCCTTTTGAATGTGCCTTATCAAGGTATATCTCCATCATAGGCGTTGTTAAGTTTTTCCTTCCATCCAAAATTTCAATAATTCTTGGCAATCCCATGGTAATATTCATCTCTGCAACTCCTGCAAAATGGAATGTATTCAAAGTCATCTGTGTACCTGGTTCGCCAATACTCTCCGCAGAAACTACACCTACGCACTCCCCGGGCTCAACCCTCGCATCCTCATATTCCTGTAATGTCCTCTCCAATACCTTCTTTATCTTTGCTTCAGGCATCCCCTTAGTATATTCCTTAACCTCATCAAAAATCTTTTTAGGTAATTTATCTTTGTACTCAATAAATATTGACATTTTTATCCACCCACAGTTTTTATAATTCTTTTAACATTTAATATTCCGCCTTCTGATTTTGAAACATCAATTCCATCCTCACCATAACTAAACTGGATTATTCTTTTTGCAGCATCCCTTATTGTATGGTCATACTCTACCTTCAGGTCCTGCATTGCATTAGATAATCTTCTATAAAGATACCCTGACTTAGGTGTTCTCAAAGCAGTATCCATCAATGAGTCTCTTCCTGTCATTGCTCCAAAGAAAAATTCATATGGATTAAGTCCTGTCTTAAAACCATCTGCAATAAAACCATGTGATGCAGGGCTTAAATCACCTTTTTTGAAGCATGATAATGTTCTTTTCTTATAACCTTTTTCTATTCTTCTTCCCCTCATAGCTTGCTGCCCTACACATGCAGCCATTTGAGCCAGATTAAGTAAATTGCCTCGTGCTCCAGAATCAGCCATCACCATAGTATGGCTCTTTTTATCTGCGTACTTTGCAACTAGCTCTCCTGTTTTATTTCTTGCCCTATTCAACGATTCGAGAATTTTCAATTCTAAAGTCTCTTTCACTGTTTTTCCAGGGAATGCGTCTAATTTATTATTGTTGTAAAGATCAATCAATCCATCAACCTCTTTTTCTGCATTAGTCAATGTTTCCTTTATACTAATAACTGCATTTTCAGGCAGGTCTGTATCGGAAATCGCAGTTGTAAACCCTACTTTTAACAAAACTTCTATTCCAAGCCTGAATAATTGTCCAAGTAGCTCGATTGTTCTTTCCTTACCATATTTTTTATGTATATTCCTTAGCAATAAACCAGATCCTTCTCCTAAATTATTTCTATCCAGAATACCACTAACTAATTTCCCATCCTTAATAACGACATAAGCATCGCTTTCAATATTAGCTTTCTTATCAAGATTAGCATCATAATGTCTTGCTCTTCCGGTAAAATTAAAATCATCCGGAATCAAAACAGAAAAAACCTCTTTTCCGTCAATCTTCTCTTTTTTTGGTAATTTAGAGAAATTTTTTATTCCTGCAGCAGACAATAAATCAACTGCTTCATCTCTTGTCAGCTTAAGATCCTTTGTCAATAAATAGTTGCCGGATATAGCATCCTGAACACATCCTATGATGCTTAATCCATACCTCGGTGAAATTAGCTGTGTTTGGACCTGCATCAGTATCTCGGCTTCTGCTCTGGCCTCTTCTGTTTGAGGTATATGTAAATTCATCTCATCACCATCAAAATCCGCATTATATGGATGGCAAACCGCTGGGTTAAGTCTTAATGTCTTATAAGGTAAAACCCTAATACTATGGCACATCATAGACATCCTGTGCAAAGAAGGCTGTCTATTGAAAATGGCTACATCCCCATCAATTAATTGTCTTTCTACAATATAGCCTGGCTGTAGCTCTTCTAAGCTGGGTTCAATAGTCTCTTCTGTCAACTTTTTCTTTTTTCCATCAGGCCTTATAACATAATTAGCCCCAGGATACTTGGTTGGGCCATTCTTAACAAATCTTTTCAAATACTCCATGTTCCATTCATTCACTCTCTCTGGAACAGTAAGTTTCATTGCCACAATCATGGGCACTCCAACCTCATTTAAATCAAGCATTGGGTCAGGACTTATTACTGTTCTTGATGAAAAGTTAGTCCTTTTCCCAGCCAGGTTATGCCTTATCCTGCCTTCCTTGCTTTTTATTCTCTCAGTAACTGTTTTTAATGGCTGTCCACTCCTATGTCTTGCTGGCGGTAGCTGAGCAACACTATTATCAAAAAAAGTAGTTACATGGTATTGCAATAAATCCCACAAATCCTCTATTATAATTTCAGGGGCACCAGCATTTATGTTCTCAAATAGTCTTTGATTGATTCTTACAATATCCCCTAGCTTATGCGTTAAATCATCTTCTGACCTTTCTCCGGATTCTAAAGTAATAGAAGGTCTCATAGTTACAGGAGGGATAGCCAATATTGTTAATACAATCCATTCAGGTCTTGCGCATTCTGGTACCAGCCCAAAAAGCTCTAAATCATCATCCCCTATCTTCTCAAGCCTTGTTCTTACTTCAATTGGGTTTATCCTTTTCTCATTCTCCAAGAAAGTAGTTGGCTTCTCTAAAGTAATTTTCTGCTGTCTTGCCTTGCACCAGGGACACTTGTTTACGGTTTTCAGGTTTGTAATAATATTCTTTACATATTTCCTTCTTGCTTCAATCCCGGATTCCTTTTCAATCCTGTCTAATTCTTCTATCGCTTTTTCAATCTTGTTTTTTGGGATTAATATCCTCCCGCAATCCCTACATGTACATTTCAGAAGGTTCATTATTAAATTTACAAATTTTATATGGATAATCGGCCTTGCTAACTCAATATAGCCAAAATGCCCTGAACATTCCTTTAACTTACTGCCGCATGTCTTGCATTTCAATCCTGGATCTATTACCCCTAACCTTATATCCATCAATCCTCCATCTACAGGGTAACCTTCTTTATCATAAAGTTCTGGCGTAACAACCTTGGCAGAAGCCATTTTCTTTATCATTTTTGGTGATAACACTGAGAAGATTATGCTACTTGCTTTTTTATTTACAAAAATCTCTTGAGGCTCTACTCTTTCAATCTTTTTGGTTTCCCCTTTAGTCTTTTCTGTAGTCTTATCCATAGTTTCTTCTTTCTTGGCTTCTTTCTTCACTTCTTCTTCATTCACTTTTTGTTCCTTTTCTTCTTTCTTGGCTTCTTTCTTGGCTTCTTTCTTTACAACTTCTTCTTTCTTCTTCTCTTCCTTTTTTTCTTTTTGTTCTTCTGCCATTTTATAATTCAATATTTACTTTTTAAAACCATCTTTGGATAGATGCACAATGATTTGAACTCGTCCATGATAAGCTTAAATGCATATGAGATCTCTATAAAGGATATATCAACATTATCACCGCAGATAGGGCAATAAGATTTATCCTTGAATTCATCCCTTATAGCAACTAACCCGCAGCTTTCACACACAGGAACAGTTGTTTTGTCTGAATCAAACCTCTCATTGAGCAGTAAAGAAGCACCATGTGCAACAAAAGTGTCCTTTTCCATTTCTCCTAATCTTAAACCGCCTTCTTTTGCCCTTCCTTCTGTTGGCTGTCTTGTTAAAAGCTGTATCGGGCCTCTGGCACGAGAATGAATCTTATTTGCAACCATGTGCTTAAGTTTTAGATAATACATGTTTCCTATGTATATTTTTGCTTCATACGCTTCTCCTGTCTCTCCACTATATAATGTCTCAACTCCATTTTCCCTAAAACCCAAACTTAACAGCTCTTTTCTTAATTTTGATTCTGGTTCTGCATCAAATGTAGTCCCGTTTATATACCTGGAATTTAAGGCTCCTACCTTGCCTCCTACTAATTCTATTAAATGTGAGATTGTCATTCTTGATGGAATACCATGTGGTGAAAAGATTAAATCAGGCTTAATCCCTGATGCAGAAAATGGAATATCCCCTTCCGGAACTATCAGTCCAATAACACCTTTCTGCCCATGCCTGCTTGTAAATTTATCTCCTACTTCAGGAATCCTTTCATCCCTAACCCTCACCTGCACTAATTTATTACCTTCATCATTCTCTGTTATCAAAACAAAATCTACAACACCCTTTTCCCCGTGTTTTACAGTAACAGAGCTTTCCCTTCTGGTTGAAGATGCTAAATTATACTCATCTAATGAGCTTAAGAATCTTGGAGGGGATGTTTTCCCAATAATAACATCTGATTCCTTAACCTGCGCTTCTGGATAGATAATTCCGTCTCCTTCAAGGAATCTATAATCCTTTTCTGACTTATACCCCTTAACATCCTTATTAGGTATGCTAACCTCGTCAACTAAACCACCAGCATATCTTAACTCTTCTGCGATGCTCGGCCTGTAATAAGAGCTTCTTGCCAATCCTCTCTGTATAGAACCATTATTTAGCACAATAGCATCCTCCATATTATATCCCTTATAAGACATTATAGCAACAACAATATTCTGGCCAGCAGGATGTTTGTCATAATCAGATATCTCGTGAATAATCGTCTGTACAATTGGAATTTGTGGATGGTATAACAGATTAACATCCATATCCATTCTTAATGAAAAATTAGAAACATAAAAACCTAAAGCCTGTTTTTGATTCTTACTACCTGCATTAAGCCTTGTTGACTGGTTGAAGTTGCCATAAGGCACTAAAGAAGTTGCTAACCCTAACATAGCTAAAGGAGAAATCTCAAGATGTGTATGCTCTGGTGTTAATTCAGAATCAAAAAAAGAGGTATAACAGTTTTCTTCTTCAGCAGCATCAACGTATTCTATGATTCCTTGTTGTATTAAATCATCCCATGAAATTTCATCTTTTTCCAGCTGTTTAACCTGACTTTCTGTCAATAATGGCCTGCCATCCTTAACTATAAGCAAGGGTCTTCTTGCCCTTCCTTTTCCGGCTTCTACCTCGACAATATCCGCTTTGTCATTGTGATAAACATTAACATTATGCTCTAGCTTGCCTTTCCTTCTTTCCTCTTTTAATTTCTCTACGAATAGCCTTGGCTCATCTATCGTTCCTACAAATTTGCTGTTCAGATATACTTCACTCATTTTATATCGTTTTTAAACCCATGCCTTTTAATGATTTCAATATTTCATCCTCATTGCTTTGTGATGAAACAGAGCATAACAATGACAAATTTTTTCTTAAGCCGATATTAGTTCCTTCTGGTGTCTCTATCGGGCACAATCTTCCAAGGTGTGTGCAGTGAAGCTCTCTTGCTTCAAAGTTTTCCTGAGAAGCAGATAATGGGCTAACAACCCTTTGCAGATGGCTTAATGTTTCCAGGAAATTTAATCTTTGGATTCTCTGTGAAATACCTTCCCTGCCGCCTACCCAGCTTCCTGTAGCCATAGCTGAATAAATCCTTTGCGTCAATAACTTATCTCTTATAATAACCTTTATAGAAGGGAACTTTCCCCTCTTAACAATTCTCTGGAAATTGTATAATAAGTCCCCGATCAATACCTTTAGATTAACCCTGAATAAATCCGCCAATAAGTCACCACTCAGCTTCAATCTTTTATTGATATAATGATCCTTATCATCAGTGGGTAACTCCCCATTAACAACATTTATGTATTTCTTTAAGGATTTGCAGAGATTATACGCCTTGTAGATTCTTTCTTGCTTGCTAACACCTAGATGAGGTAATAAATACTTATCCAGAATCTCTTTCATCCTCTCTATCCTTATATCTTTGGATTGTGTAATGCCTATTCTCTTTGCAATATAATCTAATGCGTCTTCTTCGGCTTTTATATCGACAAACTCAAATAAATTTATAATAATCTCATCATATCTTTTATCTTTTGAAACAAAATTCATTATCTCTTCATCCTTCAATAACCCTAATGCTTTTATTACCACGATTATTGGTATTCTCTTAACCCTTGTAAAGGTTAAATAGAAAATACCATCCTTCATCTTTTCCATTGTATGTGGAATCTTGAATGATCCTCTTTCAGAAAATAATTTACCAATATACTCGGAAGGTCCTGTCTTCTTCTCTACTAATAACCTGTTAGCTGCAAGATCCTCTATATTTATTAGCACTTTCTCAGTTCCATTAATTATAAAATATCCTCCAGGATCATCAGGGTCTTCTCCTTTCTGGATTGTCTCTTCCCTGCCCAGCTTGTATAAATGACATTGCTTGCTTTTCAGCATTATTGGAATATTCCCTACCTGAGTTGTAAAGCTTTCCCTCTGCACGCCATTAATATGCGCACTTACCTCAATAAATGTTGGAGCAGAATAAGTCAACTTCCTTAACCTTGCCTCTATTGGATAAATATCTCTCTTGCTGCCGTCTGCTTCTGTTATCTCTGGCTTAGTGACCCATATCTTATCCAGCCTAACCTTAAAATCATCTATGTTAGGGGGAATTATCGTTGGTACTATTTCCTTATTTTCCTCAATAATATTAGTTAATTCCTTTTCAATAAAACCATTGAAGGATTGGATATTAGAACTTACAAAACTGTGCTCTTTGAAATGTTTTGCTATTAATGTCTTAGAATATTTATACATTAACAACACCCCTGTAAAAAAAAATCTCTCCTGCAGTTGGGCTTTTCCTCATTATCTTTATCACATCCCCTTCCTTCGCACCTAAATGCCCGATAGCTTGGTCATCCTTTCTTATCTTAGGCAGTTCCTTTAAAGAAATATGATATTTTTCCAATAAGTCCTTCTTCTCTTTTTCATTTAACTTAGTATGCTCTGGCACTAAAGTGTGCTTTCTTATGTCGTATTTTTTCTTTACCATTTGATTGAAAATTCCCTAAGTTTCTATCAAATGAACAAAAAATGTTTTTGCATTTTTAAGTTCATCTTCTTGAAATTAAATGGGCCCGACGCGACTTTCGAGCAATATTTTGATTATTCTTTCGAACGCGCGGCCGCCTCATTACTTCTAAAACAAAGTTTTGACAAACTTCATCTCTGATAAAAGTGAGGCGCTCTAACCAGGCTGAGCTACGGGCCCATGACCCGAACCAAATCAAAGATTTGGTGGGCGACGCCCCGGCCGCGACTTTCGATGTGAGAGTATCAACCTCTCACAATTCGAACGCGGGTCGAAGCCGTTCTGCTTAAAATAAATAAACATCGACAGGGCTTCATGATAGACCACTACACTACCAGGGCCTAATTTTTGTATTAAAATAGCAGTGCATCCTCTACTAGCCAAACAAAGCCTATTATTATAGCCCTAGGACTAAAGAAAGATTATCTGCCATCAGCCGATGAAGTTCTCGCTTATTTATAAACTTTACGCTTTTCGCAAAGCGAAAACGTAAAGTATTGGGACAATAGTTATCGGTTTTTTCCATAGCTCACCTCCTTTTTTTAGGTATCTTTAGCACAAGCTCTCCCTTATCAAGTACCCACTCGCACTCCATACCTCTTTGTAAGCCAAATAAAGCAGATATTACCTTAGGTACATTAATAACCTTCTGTCCACGATTCGTCTCCTGAATCTTGACTTTATAGCCCATCTTATTGTCTCAATATCAATTTTTCAATAATATTATTTTTAATATTCTCTTATCAATATTATTAATATTTAATATAATATTACAGGTTATATATAAGCTTTATGTTTCTGAACGAAGTGAAGAACATAAAGGTTTAGGAATTTATTCCCAAAAGGTTTTGGTTTTGAATCAGAAAATTTTATATATTGACCTAAAATTGAGATAAATAATATGCCAAAAACAAAGAAGACTAAAGACAGATATACAACTGTCTGCCCTAAATGTAAATCCCCTGACATTAGGCAGGACAAATCAACTCTCCAACAGTTAGGTGCTTTGCCGACAATGTATATATGTAATAAATGTGGTTACTCAAGTTATAGCTTTCCAGAAGTTAACGTATCTGAACTGGATGGTTTTGAAGAAGAAGTTGATAAAGAGAATTTAAGAGACCTTAAGAAAAAGAAATCTATTTTATTAGATCCCTCTTACGGCAACTTCCAAGTCAGGTTTATATGGAAAATTGGTGCGCCAATTACAATAATAATCGGATTGCTCACATTCCCTAATGAACCATTCACTGGATCCTTCTTAATATTAGCAGGAATAGTCGCTTCATACATTACCTATTTCAAGAAAAGGAAATTAAGAGAAAAATAATTCTATTAAATAAAATCCCCGCTCCCGAACCTGTAGGGTTTTGTATACTTCTAAGGGATTGATGCCTTTTCCTTGCTGAGTATACCGCCCTAGAAGTCAATGCCATTCCTTGATTTTTCGGTTCTTGAAGTTTAAATCTTTGATAATTCTCGTTTTTTAGAATTATGGATAAGCACCTATTTATATTTTACTATTTTTCATGGTAATTTTGCCTCTTAAACTCAGAATAAGGATTCGAGCGTTCTTCAATTACAGCAGAAATTGTAAGGTTTCTTCTATCAGCTTCGTCTCTTATAGTTCCAAAGATTTCTCTGCTTATCCCAAAACTGATTGGTCTTTTTGCCATTTTGAATATTAGGTGAGATGCCAATAACTTTCAGCATTAATCTTGTCTCATTGCTTAATAAATTCCAGTTATCCAGGATGAATCTCTCATCTATGCTTTCTGATTCAGCCATTTTCACCCCCAGTATAGTTTGTTAACTTCTCGTTGGGTTTCATATCAAAAATAACCATTGAAATAAGTAAACGGGCAGAGTTAATATAAGCTGGTTCAGAAAACTGGAAAACTGTCCATAAAAGCTGGACAAAATGTTAGGTTTTGGGATATTAGAATGGAATTTAGTAATGGATTTGTCATCTTACAAATCTGTAAACATAAACCGTCTTTTTACCACCAAGTTTTGTTGGTCTTTTTTCATATTTAAAGTTAATAACGTTGCCATCTCTTAACTTTTTCAAAGGGGTCATAATAGAGCCAGCGGACGTTTTCAACTGATCAATCATCTCTCTAGAAGAAAGCCATTTATTTCTATGTCTTTTCAATAGGTTATAAACTTCCTGCTGCCCCATAGAATAACCTTTAATTTGATTGTTTATAAAACTTTATTTTTTCGTTTCTCTGTTAATAGTTCTGTTTGACCAGTGAAGCCACACTGAGCACATCTAATCTCTTTTTCTTTACTTAAATTTATAGTTAGGTAAATATTATCACTCCCGCATCTTGGACAAATAGTTAATTCTTTTATGATTAAAAACACCCTTGACAATCTAACGAATTATTGTATATAAATCTGTTTATTTTCCGACAGCCTCCCACATACTCGGCTAGCGAGTTGCAACTTACTAAGATTTTGCCCTTTCAGGGTCGTTCTGTTTCTTAAGATTTGCGTGCCCAAAATCATATGTAGTTGCACCGTAGAAGTCTGGTTTCGCATTGGCTGGAAGCCTCTGGTATTGGTTTGTTGTTAAGACAATTCCAATGGAGGCAAAAAAATGAATAAGGCAAGAGTAAATAGTGTAGTTGAGCAGTTGATGCGTGCTGGTTTTTCTATGAGCACGGCTGAGTTTTTTGAGACAACAGTATATGCAATAATGAAGAAGTATGGTATTCAGGATAAGTTGACAGTGAAAGAATACTTTGAGCTATTAAGGCAGCTTATAGACATCTGTGCAACACAAGACATGAAGGAAATGGGGTATGCTATCTATGACCCTGATGACCTAAGATATAAGTGAAGTTATTAAAAAAAAGAAGAGGTGATTTTTTTGTTTTAGATTACTTTAGAAAAATTTGGTTTTTCTACACTCTTAGATCCAATTAGCTCTGTCCTTTCTAAGATTTTTTTTTCACCAATCGAATTCAACGTTTCTTTGAAGAGTTTATACACAGGTCTTGCTAGCTTTTGCGTTTTTTGTATGATATGTAATGCTGAAAAAGTATCTAATGCGACTCGATTAAATAATTCTTTCTTTCTATATATTTCAATATTTCCTTGGGAGTATATTGGTAACCCATCGTAATCAACTAATATATCATAACAGAACCTCATTAAACTGATAAGGTTGTCCATATTAGAATGGTTATCTACCATTGGGTTTTTCAAATAATTAGTATCATCTATCCCAGCGCATAAAGAACCAATTCTTCTAATCACGCAGCCGTAACAAGTACCATCATGATAATAAGGATGATTAAAAGGTGCCTGTGATATACAAGAGTGTGTAAATTTAAGATGATCTTTGGTTGGAGAATTTATCATAACTTCTGCTTTGGTCATATTTTCGAATGGAAGCAGGAAATTAATCTTTTTATTAGTTAGTATCTCTATAATGTTCTTTGCTTTCTTTAAAACTATTGGGTGCGTTGTCATTGTAACAGAATCATAAGGCGAAAATCTTGGTTGATACATAGTAGGCCCGCATTCTGTTATAATAAGATTCTTTGCATCTTTTACATTGGCATATATGGACGCCAAAAGAAAATATAGAAAACCCCTCATCTGAGAATAGTTATTCTTTCCCATTTTGGGGGCATATAACTTCTTACAGCTAATACTTTGAGGTTTTAATACATCTTTGATAATGTTATTTGCTGTTCTTATTGCGCGTGCTTGATCAGAATGTGCTACAAAAACACCTTCAACATCACCAAGTTTTTTTTTAACATTTAGTATTCCAGAAAAACTATCTATTCCTCCAGAAAATAGACAAATATTTTCAACTTTTTTAAAATTAATTTTTTTCTCTTTTTTGTCTTTCGATAGATCTTTGTGGTCAATTAAAATTTCTATATCATTTTTTAATACTTGTATTATTAAATCATTTAACTCCTCCTTCAAAAGATCGGTATTGATGTTATTGAAAGTTTTAGAGTCTATAGTAATTTTAAGTTTGTCAATGTTTTTCCCTTTTTTGATTTTTTTCTCCAATTCAAAAATGCTATAAGCAACTGTTAAAATATCTCTCTCTACAGCATATTTTTTGAACCTCAAGAATTCCATATCTTTTTGGTGAGAGAATTCAAGATTGTACTTGAATATATTATTTCTTTCCATTTTCTTTGATGTAATCTTTAAAGGAGTCCTCTATGGTTTTTTCTTTACTAATTATTTTTTCTGATTCTCCCCTGACATATTCTGAAATTTCCCCCATCTCACTAGTTGATAAGGTAATATTTTTAGAATTATAATGCAAAAGAAGTTTATTCAATAATTCCCCCCTAATTTTAGCTTTTTTATCAATGTTTTTCTCGGTTTTCTTTTGTTTCTCAATGGGAGAGCTATAGAATTCTGTTGCGTGGTCTGGTGTACGCATTAGTGATTCAGTTTGAGAAAAAAGGCTACTCATACCTTTTATAAAAACATTATCATCTCTTTGGGGGGTCTTCTTACTCATTTTCTTGCTCCCCCTTCTTGCTCCCCCTTTAATGCTTCTAATGCAGAATTAACAACAATTTCATCAACATAAGGATGTTCTAACTTAAGCTTTTTTTCTTTTTTTAATTTGGTCCATATTTTTGTTACCCTTTCTCTTCTTTCCTCGCCATCTAAATGCTTAAATTCATCTGCCCTTTCAGCTATTGTATTCATAAATTCTACAGTTGTACCTAAATTTCTTTTGTAACTAGGTTTACTTTTAGACATTAATTTAGAACTATAGTATGCTATTTTTTCTGGATTTTCTTCATTAACCGCTTTTGTTAATTTAGTCTTTAAACTCCTATTCCCAGGTCCAAGAATATCTCTTATAAATTTTCCTCTTCTTCCACCCATATTGTTACCTCAAAAGATATTTCTAATCTAGTTTAATATGAATATGATACTGTTGTGATAGTATATAAACTTTACTTCAAAAAGGTAAATTTTATATTGTGATAGATATTACCTTAAGCCATGAGTAATGGAACGTGCGAATATATGAGTGCCATTATTGGGTCTATAACAGTAATAGTAGGTATTGTGATAGGTTATATTATTGCATATTTCATCAATAAAAAAGACCTATTAAATAGACTAAGATCTGATAAAAAGACAAGTTTCATTGAGGGTTATTTTAAAACTGTGCAAGACTTAGTGCTCTCTAATGCACAATTAAGAAGTTGCTTACAACAGTCTAAAGATTTTAAAAACCGAAGGGTCATAGAACTGCAAAATGAATTTTATAAAAATCAAAAAGAACTCATTACTTATTATGTACTCTTTGCGAGAGTATACATCTCTGATAATGAGATTTACCTTAAAACAGATAACTTAAATAAATTAATCTTAAAACTTGTAGATTTGTATAATGGCTATTTAATAAAAAAAATAAGATTTAAAAAATTTGATGAAGGTTCAAAGGATATTCTAAATAAAATAACAAAAGATATAGATATATTAATGAAATTATTGAAGGAAAAAAATTATCTTTTTAAAATATAGGCTTTTCTATATAAAACTAAAATTTTAATGAATTCTCAACCCCACCTATACATCTCGTGCCTTAATCCATCATACTCTTCCTGCATCTGCTTTAGATTGCATTTGTTCTTTCTCATTATCTCTGCAACCTGATTAAGATCTGGTTTGTTTTCGAGTGTAGCTTGTTCAGTTTCTTTAAAGAATGACTCAACTTTCTTCTTTAATTCAGGAATAACTTCATATTCTATCCTGTGAATCTCTTTATTCAGAAAATTCATCCTATCAAACTTTTTTAGATAATCTTCTGTTAATGGCTTTTCTTTTATTGATTTAAGCTCTGTAGTGAGATCATTTAGAGTCCATTTTGCTGTTCTGGCAATAAAATCCTTTCCTTTATCATTAATGAATATTCTGACGTTCTCGGCTTTAATGTCCCTCAAAGCTGTTCCGTCTGCCTTTTCCTTGCAGTAAGGCACTTCTAAGAAACTCTTTCTCCATTCAATAAGGTCTTTCTTGAGTTCATCTAGATTATTCTTGCTAAAATTACCGCCACATCCCCAGCTTCCACCGTATGAATCTCCACTTTCATCTCTGAATGGCCTTTCCATTGTGGTTGTTGTTGATAGGTGCTCTTCCTTACTGCCGTCTAGATGAACATCTGCCCTGTATTCAATGGCGAAATAAGCAAAGTTCTCTTTCTGCTGTTTGCAGTTCTCAAGCCATGTTTGGATCTTATTCCACATAGATTTGCAGTCAGAAGTGATTGTTTTTACTATCTGTTCTTCATTCACTTGCGGTTTAGGCGTTTCTTTTGGCTTTTGAACTAAGCTTAATTGCTGCATTTTATATCACCCTTTTGTATTTTGTTGATTTTATTTCCTTATTTTGATTTGTTAATTCTAATTCAAGCTCTTCTCCTACTTTTAAGTTGAGAAGGGAGGTTGTTACATCATATGATTTATCTGATGTCATTGTTATCACCTCAAATAGAGATTTTTTCTGTCTAATTGAAAAATCTCTAAGAAAGAGCATTTTAAGAGCCAGCTTAAATGATAATGTA
>SDBT01002424.1_pt1 | contig 32982 bp, 21 predicted proteins | sample 2277101 | NCBI WGS metagenome assembly SDBT01 (sample SAMN10404973, study PRJNA504765) | marine sediment metagenome | isolation source: marine sediment core GS10_PC15, 103 cmbsf | place: Arctic Ocean: Southern Knipovich Ridge | collected 2010
AAGATCCTCTCGCACAACGCAGCCGATTTTGTCCGTCACTATCGCGGCACGGCCAAGCGACAGGCCCGGCGCGAGGTTCGTTTCCGCGACCCGGCCGACAGCCGCGCCGGCGGCGCGCCCGAGCCGGCCGCCGGTGGCGAGACACCCAGCCAGGAGTTTCTCCATCTCGACGACGAAGTGCGGATGGCCGCCGCGTTGGCCGAGCTATCCGACGATCACCGCCGCGTGATCGAGCTGCGCAACCTCGAGCGACTCCCCTTCAACGAGGTCGCCGAACAGATGGGCCGCAGCCGTCCTGCCGTACAGATGCTCTGGATGCGAGCGATCAAGAAGCTGCAAGAGGTGATGGAGGAGTGATTGGTGGCCTTTCATCGGTTCGACCAGTAGCCGGGCTCTCGCTTGGCATGGGCGACAGCCACGATGACCACTTGATCGGCTCGTTCGTGATAGATCACCTGGAAGGGATACCGTTGCATCAGGCAGTAGCGGTGCCGCTGGTCGCAATGGGGGAACCGTTGCGGATCAGCCCCGATGGATGCCAACGTCCGGTCGAATTCCGCCTCGAACCCCTCCGCCGCCCGTTGGCTGCGCTCGGCGTACCAGCAGAGCAAGTCGGTGAAATCTTGCTCAGCGGCCGACGTGACCGCAACGTCAGCCATCAAGCCCCGCCTCTCGTCTGGCACGTTGTCGGACTTCAGTCCATGGAGAGGCTTGCATGCGTCCCGTGTCGTATTCGGCCGATCTGCGGCGGGCCTCGGCAATCCACTCGTCACTCGGCCCCGGCCACTCCTCCGGCGGCACGGTCTCGATCAACGCGTCGGCCAGTCGAATCCGATCCGCGGGCGGCAGACCTTGGGCAGCACCAAGAACATCATCGAATGTGGGCATTTTTGGTCACCATTGTCGTATGATGGTGGTTTGTATTCGCAGAGCGAAGGGCACTTGCGTGACTGCCCAATTCCCACCACACCGTTATTGTCCCATGATTCGGCGGGCCATGTCAAGTGTAGCGTTCCCCTCTGGGCCGACGGCACCCATGCGGCCAGTGAGCGGAAGAGGGGCAGCACGCAGTATGAGGACGCGCGGTATCCGGCGATTAAGAAGACCGACTTACAGTGCTTCGTGGATCAAGTGCTCGCCGATCCGGCGGATCGGGACGGGGTGGTTCAGATCGAGCCAGTAGTGAAGCGTTTCGCAGACGGCGCTGGCGAACGTGCGATAGTCGGTCGGTTTGCAGATGTAGCTCTGGGCTCCCAGCCGATAAGCCTCGGCTACGTCGTTGTCCATGCTCGACGAGGTCAACACGACCACCGGCGGAAACCGTAGCGAGTCCTCGCCGCGTACCCGACGCAGGACCTGCAACACCTGCAAGCCGCTCATCTTGGGCATCCGCAGGTCGAGCAGGATCAGGGCGGGAAGCTCTTGCGGATCGCGGTCGGCGTATTCGCCGGTAGCGAACAGGTAGTTGATCGCCTCGGTCCCGTCACGGACAACGTCGATCTGGCAGGTGAACCCGCCGTCGCTCATCGCCCGTCGGAAAAGGGCCTCGTGGCTCGGGTCGTCCTCGGCCAACAGAATTGTCTTCTCACCCGTAACCATTTCGCCCTCGCTTTCACTCATCCAGGTAAATCCCTTCGGGCAGTTGCCTCCAAGTGTCTTGTCAATCGTATACCGCCGGTCGCGTCGGGCAAGTCGGTTCGGGCTGTCCAGAGGTAGGCGAGCCTTCACCAATGATCGGGCTCTAACGTCACAACTTCCGCGCACCGTGCGGGCATCGGCGTAAGTCCTTTTCTGATAAGGCATTAGGATTCAGTGGCGAGGGTTCATCACTTCACTTCCAAACGCTAGGCCGCAGTTCTGCCCCCCACTTCTTAACCCACCTTTTGGTCGCGCGCAACGCCAGCGGTAGAGTGATTTCTGGTGGGGACACGCCCAATTTTGGGAGGTTGATTCGGCAGGACTCACGGGCGGATGTATGTCCGACACGCAACAGCAAAGGGCGGGCTGGCGTAAGCTGCGTAAGCTGCGGTGTTTTTGCCGGTTCAGTCGATTTTCTCGATTCTGCCGGTTATCAGGCCGATAAACGCTGGTGGGGGTTTGTTGTGCTCCCAGTTTCCGACGCGAAGAACGCCCGGGCCGGCTGGCGACGGTACACCTTTTTCGGTCTGCTTGCATTTTGAGGAAACCGAAATGACAAAACGAATTATCTTGCTGGGCATGATTTCCGCACTGCTGCTGGGTGGTAGCGGGTGTTGCGCGCTGAACTCAATTGTCTACCGACCGCTCGGGCCGGGATCTGCGCTCGGTACAGAGCATTGCGGCCCGGGATGTCCGACCGCCCGTGCGTCGTGTGGGCCGACAGTCAGGCTGCCTTACGAACGGGTGGAACCGGCGCCGTGCGATTCGTTCTGCGAGCCGGCGTGCGGACCGGTGTGTGGACCGGCGTGTGGTCGGTGTGGACTGCCCTCGCGTCGATTTTGCGGGCCTTTGGGGCTGATCGGTGCTTTGTTCAGTGTCCCGACCTGGTGCGGCAATGGTTGCGGGGAAATCTACTGGGGCGATTTCCACGGCGACCCGCCCGACTGCTGCGATCCGTGCGACTGCAATGGCAACTACACGGGCATCAACGCCGGTCCCTGCGGCCGTGGCTGCGGAAGCCGTGCCGGCTGCATGGGCTGCGGTTTGGCGGATTGCGGTCCGACAGGCTGCGGTCAGACGGATTGCTGTTCGATGGGGCACGGCATGGCCGGTTCGCCGGGCCGCGTCTCGGGCAGGGTTGTCAAGGACGTGAAGGTCGGCCCGTCCTCTCGCGTCGCCCGATCGCCCAAGCCTTCGGCCAGGTCTGCGCCCAAGTAAACTACGGAACGTAAGAGGCATCAACTCGGCCCACGCCCGGTGCGTGGGCCGTTTCATGCGTAAACACTCGCCCGCCCCAATCAATCCCCAATCTAGAATTTGCAATTTACAATTTGCAATTACCAATTTTCAATCTCCCCCCCGCAGACAGCACCGTCCCATCTTTCAATGGCGTGTACGCCCTTTCCCGGCGCAGCCGGTACTAGCCCCGGCATTTGTGCCTGGGTGACCAGGCGCCGCCCCCCTTTCTTCCACCCGAGCCCCGTTCACGGGGCTTCTCGCCGTCTTGGCTAAAGCCCCTCAGCGAGAACGCCCGTAAACGGGCCTCAACGCAGAGGACAAACAAACAGAAGCGTATTATTACGCTCCCCCAACCCGGCGTAAACGCCGGGCCTAATACCGCCTCCGGCGGAAAGCCCGATAAATCGGGCTACAACAAAGCATCTCTACTCGCCTCACGGCGTTGACACCCATCCCAGCGGTAATCGTCGCCCCATCTTTCAAGGGCGTTCACGCCCTTTCCCGGCGCAGCCGGTATTAGCCCCGGGCATTTATGCCGGGGTGACCAGCCGCCCACCACCACCTTCTCTCCAATCAAACCCAGCCCCGTTAACGGGGGTTCCCTCGCGGCGCCATCCACTCCCGTGGGGCCGTAAGATGTTGGTGGCATGGTGGTACATCTGCGGACACGTTGACTTGGTGGGACGACGATTGCTCAGGTCAATTATCTCGCACGTTCGAGCAACTCGTCTATGGCTATGACCGAAGCCCTGGCCACATCAGGAAGCGTAGACCGCCATACCACCGGATAGCCATTGTCCTCTGGTATCGATATCGAGCCTGGGAGCAACGACAGATCCGGCAACCGAGGAAACAGTCCTTTTCCCTCAAGCTCGATGGACATGCCTCCGAACCATGCATATCGTTTGGTATGAAGTACGTCACCCGGCTTGCGCTGCCACGACAGCTCGAAGAGCGCATCAAGCCAGAGGTACTCATCCGAATGCGTCCTTCGCGAGAAGCCGGACTGCCAATTCCGCCACAGTGAAGTTGCCACATTCGCAGGTAGTTGGTAGAGGAGTGCCGTGCCATCGCGAGCCAGCTCGAACAAACGACGCCCGGGCAAAGCACGCCCTTCTTGCAACTCATTTCGCTCGGAGTGAACGAGAAACTGGCGAAAGAGACCAAAACGAAAACCAAACGCCTCTCCAGCGGCGTTGCTCATAGGCATACCCTTGACATCTCGAATTGGAAACACGCCAAACAATGGTGAACTGTCTTGCGCAAACAAGAAGCTTGGTTCACATCGCAGGCCGCCTCCGCCCTGAACTAATTCTCGACCGGCTAAGATGTCTTGCGACCAATCGGCGGTCGTGGGATACTCGGGAATGCGCTTTTCAATCAAGGCACACGCAATGGGACGGCATTCGTCGACAATCTGCTCGAAGCGTGTCCGCAGCCGCGCCCAGCGCTCATTCCACTCCGCAAAAGACTTCGATTCAGCCGGGCGATACCAGTCCGTCGTCCGAGAAACTTGGACAAAAAAAGGCGTACCGCGAGGTACGTTAGTGCCGTCCTCATACTCGTCCGAAGTTGGGGGAGTGCTCGCTACCTGAGCAGTGTCAGCCGCTATGTTTCCGGGTGCAACCGTTTGAGGTGGGATGCCCGCCTGCGATATGGAAGCCGAGCCACCAGTGGCACTATCGTTCTCGGCATTGATTTTCAAGCGTTCAAGGATCAGTTCGCCGACCACGTCTGCGGTACGATTTCCAATCCATACGTAACCATCGGTTGAAAAAATCCCAGAGATCTCCGTGTCGTCGAATCGCAAGAACATGACGCAGGATGAGTGCCGGCGCTTGATTAGGTCGCGGATGGCACGCAACTCCAGGCCACACCACTCCTTGCGCTCGTAGTCGGCACACAGGAACACAGCGATCAACTCTGATTGCTCGTGGTACAGTTCCTGTAGATGAGTGTCCAGGTTGGCCCGAGCGAACTCAGCCTCGTGGTACCTGTCGTACAGGACTCGTTTCCGTTCGACGCTGGCGGCGAGATAGTTTGCTACTTTCTCCACAAAAACTCGTCGCTCTCCGGCGAACGACAGGGCAATGCGGAATCGTTGTTCCGTCTCGTGGGTCTCCGCGGGATTCCTTTGGCACTTCTCGACTTCGTCTTCCCCCCAAGCACGCAGCGCCGGAATGTCCTTCAGGAGAATGTCCTTTTGCCGATTCTCCCAACCCGTCACCGTCTTGCGGGGCCGGCTCCTGTTGCGGAGTTCCAACCATGTCCCCTGTGGCTCAGGGCTTGGGAGGGCGCCCAGGCTCTCCACTGCGTCATGCAGAGAGTGCCCTGCCTCCAAGCGGAAGAACTCGAGTTCTCGGGCGTTTCGCACGGCCTTTTCATAAGCGGCCAACTCTCGAAGAAAGGTCAACAGCTTGGCCTCCCGATCGCCACCGCGTAGTGGCTTTGTCGAGCCGCCGGTCCCTTCACTTTCCTCATCCTTGGCTGTTGGGGCTTTAGGCGCCAATCGGATTTTCTCGGCAATCTGTGGGGCCGCATCGGCCCAGTTTTGCCACAAGTGCAATTCGCATTTGCCCACCTTCTCTTCCTCATCCGTGTCGGCTAGGTCCGGGAAAAGCGCCGACACGATCGCTTGGTACGTGATAACCGAAGGATCGGTTTCAGCGTACTGCCCAACCACCTCGTTCCACGGTTCCGTGCCGGGGTTCCGCCAACGCGCCAAGGCAAGTCGCACGGCAGCGTATTCCGGTCCGGCGAAAGCCCCCAAGTCCTCAGCTTCGGCCAGCAAGGGAACAATGGTCTGCGGCAACGACCGTCCGCAGACCTTCTCCCGATCACAAGCGTCCAACGTGTCCGCGATGTCGTTCAGTCGATTTGGGACAGATGTACCGTCTAAAGCCATGATTTGGCCTTTCGTCCGTGGAGTTCGCAACGTCAGGCGGATGTCGATTTGCTGCCTCCCCGCCTAACGATCCAATTGTCTTCCGAACCGGTGGAGAAGACAAGGGCGAGACGGGGCCGGCCTGCAAAATGCACATCAAAACCAATCTGGCCCAATTCCCCGCCTTGAAAACACCCGCTCCACACCATACAGTAGTACACGTCTCAATCCGCGGCAACGGCTCTTTGACAACTTGGATCGGACGCATCGAAAACGGCTCGCTCTGCGCTCGACGCGAACCCGCGCGAGACCAATTGTTGACGCGAGACGATCGAATGGGTAACAATCGGACGACTTCCCGGCGCGTAACCACTTGGCCCCAAAGCACTTACGACGAGAGATTCGTTTCCCGAGCGATGATCGAAATTATAAGTCCTTGTTACACAACAACTTACGGCATCAGATCAGGCCGACGGAGGCCGTCAAATGCGACTATTCGGCCCGGGCCTATTTGAGCTTAACTCACTGTCAGACAAGGACTTACATCCATTCGGGACGATGATTGTCGAATTTCGGGCCGAAAAATTGATCGACAATTCGCAACCCCTTGTCGCCAAACCACTTACGTCGACACAAATCGCCCAAAATCGAACCCGAGCAAGGGGGCAAACACGGCGCTGGGATCGTCGTATGTCGTGTGCAGGCAACGCCTTGTGAGAAACGCCCCAGCGACCGGCAGTTTTTTGCGCCCGGCATGGGGCGGGCAAAATTTGCAGCGAACTGATATGCGACAGCGAGGCCCGCTACAATTGCAGCGTTGGGCGCAGTCGTTCTGCCACCCTAACGCCATTACCCATTCCAATTTCCTCATTTAGCCGTCGGGCTTGCCCGGCGCGTTGCGGAACCCCGTGTTGTTCTCCGATTCTGCGCTGGGCAAGCCCAGCGGCTAAATGGGGCAGCACCCACCACCGTCGAAATCGAAAACGAAGAGGAACCCTGATGAAACACCTCGACCGTCGATCCATCCGGACGTTCGCGGCCTGTCTGGCAGCGTCCGTTGCGGTATTCGTCATCGCCACCCGAGCCACTGCGGCCGAGCGGCCCAACGTTGTCTTCATTATCTCCGACGACCACGACTTCGAGCATCTTGGCTTCATGGGTAACCGGACGGTCCATACGCCGGCGCTCGATAATCTGGCCGCGGCCGGCACCATCTTTACGCACGCCCATCTGCCCATGTCGCGATGCCATCCCACGCTGGCCAGCTTTCTCAGCGGTCGCTGGCCGCACCAGACGGGCATTTACTACAACTTCGGACCCCGGCCGCTGAGTCCGAAGAACTCGCTGCCGGGCTTGCTCAAGAAGGCCGGCTACGCCACTTACGTGGAGGGCAAGTATTGGGAGGGCGATCCGCGAGAGATGGGATTCACCCACGGCAAAGGCAAGACGGCCCGCACCTTCGTCCGCAAGGGACAGGACGACCTGTTCGCGTTTCTCGACGAGGTGGCCGGCCGGCAGCCCTTCTTCGTCTGGTGGGCACCGCTGATCCCACACACGCCGCACAACCCGCCGGAGAAATACAAGAAGCTCTTCGACGCCGAGAAGGTGCCGATTCCCGAATGGTTCGACGGCGACAAAGGGGCCTTTCGCCAACGGGAGTTCAAGAGCCTGGCCATGGAGGCCTGGCTCGACGACGGCGTCGACCAACTGGTCAAGAAGCTCGACGAGCGGGGCGTGTTGAAACAGACGATGTTCGTCTTCCTGATCGACAACGGCTGGTGCAACGGGCTGGTCTCCAAAGGTTCGCCGTTCGAGAAGGGCGTCCGCACGCCGATCTTTCTCACCTTGCCGGGCGAAATCAAAGCAGGCCAGCGGTTCGACCATCTCGTCAGCACGCACGACGTCTATCCGACGATCCTCGACTACGTCGGCGTGAAGATCCCCAAGACGGCCGTCGGGCGCAGCCTCCGGCCGATCGTCGAAGGCCGGCCGACCGAGATTCGCGACGTGCTCTACGGGGCAATCTACCCGGCCTTTGTTACCAAGGACGATGTTCGGCCGGAGCGGGACGTCTACGCATTGTACGCCCGAACTAAGAAGTGGAAGTATATCCTCTTTACCCAGGACGTGCGTCAAACGGGCAACGGCAAGTATTTCCGCATCCAATCGATCCTAACCGACTATCCCGAGCGCGACCGGGGCGATCAGGATCTCTACAATCTGGAATCGGACCCCCACGAGTTGAACAACCTGGCCGGCAAACCCGAACACCGCCAGCGGCTCGAGCAATTCCGCCGCGACGTACACGCCTGGTGGCAACGCACCGGTGGGAAACCGTTGTAGGGCGCGTGCAACGCGCCGGGACAAGAGAGTAGTGGCACCGGCGTCTCGCCGGTGTGACGAAGTTCATTACGGAGACTCGATTTGGGCATCACCGGCGAGACGCCGGTGCCACTGTGATTTAGTGCAAGCCCGGCGGATCACGCTTGGAGACCACAAGCCATGCCCACACTGATCGATCTATCGCACCCGCTCGAACACGGGCAGGTTAGCTATCCGGACGACCCGGGGATCGAGGTTGTGGTGCAGGACACGATCAAGCTGGTCGAGGGCCTGGCGAACCTCGACAAGCTGCCCGCGGAGTTCACGTTCGTCGGCTTCCCGTTGAACCTGACCGGCCGCGACGGCTCGCCGATCCGCGCGGTGGCGGTGTGTTGAAGCACTACCAGTCCGGCTTTTCGTGTTGTAGGCGGCTCGCCTGCGCCGTACGACAGGCGGGCCGCCTGTGGCCACGATTTAATCGAAGATCCCCGCACCGAAGCCGTCCTGGTTGGCACTGTCGGCCTGACTCTGGTGCGACGGGACCTTGTGGCTCTGGTGCGACGGGACCTTGTGTGGGCCGCGGGGCTGCTCGGCGCCCTGAACCTGGGCAGGCTCCAGTATCGGGGGCTTCTCGACGGAGGGCTTTTCCATCGGGGGCTTCTCGACCGGCGCCCTTTCGACTGGGGCCTTTTCGACCGGCGCGCTTTCGATGGGCGTCGGCGTGGCAGCCGCTTCGTGATGGTCGAAGTCCTCGTAGCTGGGTCTGTAGCCCGGCAATCTCGACCGCTTGCGCTCCTCCTCGAAGGCCGAAATCACCCGTTGCTGGATCATCTCGCGGCAGACGGAGTTGATCGGATGGGCAATGTCGGCGTAGAGTTTGGAGCGTCCCTCGTCGTCCTTGGCGGCCATCGGCTCCTTAAGCCGGTGTCCACACTGGTTGCAGTGGGCCGCCCGCAAGTGGTTCTTGCAGCCGCACTGGGAACAGTGGGCGGTTAGCTTGCGACTGGGCATGGCCACGAAGGGACCGGTTGCCCCCTCAATGATCTTCAAGTCGCGGACGACAAAGGCGTCGTCAAAGGTGATTGAGCAGAAAGCCTGTAGGCGTTCTCCCGGCTCGTCCATGAGCTTGACTCGAACCTCGGTGATTTCCACGGCCGTTCTCCTTGCGATACGGGCGTTCTAACGGCAACTTCGCACTGCAAAGACGCTTCCCACGCCGTTTGCCTGTAAACGTCTCGCGACACGCTGCGTATGTTTCGCGTGCCGGCAAATTCCAAAGTATGACGTTCCACTTCCACTCATTGCACGTCCCAGACAATCCTCCCGCGCCATTGCGCGCCGCAGAGTTTCGATCCAGGGCGATAATCGGGCGGCGACCGGCTCCAACCGATTGAACAACAATCGGCCCGCGCGCCGCATATCACCTTGCGAAAGGGCGCCGAGTAACGGCGCCGGGCTGTTCGGCCGAACCGCCGGGCGACACGCCTCGTAAACGTCTGCGGTCGACAGCCCGGCGGGCGGGCGAACCACAACGGCGTGTAGCACCAAGGGTAAGGACACCGGCTCGATCCGTTCGCCGCGTCCGCGGCATACGGCCGGTCCACCACCGAGGAAGAAAGGCACGTCGCTTCCCAACTCGGCAGCGACGGCAGCCAACCGGTCTCGTGAAAGGCCAAGGTTCCAGGCTTCGTTGGCCGCCACAAGTGCGGCCGCGGCGTCGCTGGAACCTCCACCCAAGCCAGCCGCCGTGGGAATCCGCTTGACCAGTCGCAACGTCGCCCCCGCAGAAACACCCGATCGCCGCCGAAGCAATTCAACGGCCCGCACGACGATATTGTCGCGCCCTTCGGGCAATCCGCCGAGGTTTCCGCCACTGGGTCCGTCGGATCCAACCCTCTCGCATTTCAATTCAAGTTGCCCGGTGGTCTCCTTTTGGAAATACAGGGTGTCGTATAAGTCGATCGGGCAGATGAGCGTTTCAATCTCATGGAACCCGTCTTCTCGCTTGGCAAGCACCTCGAAAAACAGATTCAGTTTTGCCGGGGCCTGGACGACAATCTCGACGCCTGAGCGGTGGACTCGCATCCAGGTGCAACCTTCATTCGATGCCGGTCTCCAGATTTTCGGATTCCGCCGAGCTTTCCTCACTGCACACCGAAACCCATACTAACAGCGAACATTCTATCGTCGGAAATTGCTTTAGTCAACCTTAGTGGGAGGCAATTCCGCATTTGGGCGGGAAAGTTTATTCGGTTCGAGTGGACGCTCGCGGCTAGAAACCCAGAAAACTGTGGGGGGGATAGGTGGACTTTATGGCGGTTCTCGCGTGTTTTCGAGCGAAAATCGGCCTCACAAAGCCGATGGACCACCCTCTGAACCCGTCCCCAGAGGGGATTTCGCCCCAGACTGACGTTCTGCCGCCGGTGGTCTATGATTAGAATGTGCGTCCGTTTTGTTCCGCTTTTTTCTCGAACTTGGCGCACGACGGACGGATCCGACCCCCGATTGGCCGATCACTTCGCGAAAACCGCCCGATGACCGACACTCCGCCCCAAGACTCGTCAACCACGTCCGCCCCACAGGATAGTCCTTCCAGCGGATTTCTGGCCCGGGTGCTGCACGGTATCTGCTGGATCTGGCGAGCCGGTTCGGGCATGCTGAAGTCGCTGTACCTCTGGGTCCTGCATTGGGCCGAGACCCCTTACGGCACGCCGGCATTGTTTGGGCTTTCGTTTGCCGAGGCGTCGTTCTTCCCGATTCCGCCCGACCCCTTGCAGATCGCCCTGTCGGTGTCGAAACCTAAACGTTCGTTTTACTATGCACTGGTCAATGGACTGGGGTCGGTGGCCGGCGCGATGCTGGGCTGGGCTATCGGATACTTCCTCTGGGAGTCCTCGGGGGATCTTATCATCCGATGCGTTCCCGGCCTGACGCAAGAGCGTTACGGCGATGCCGCCGAGTATTTCGAGCAATGGGGCTTTCTCGCCATATTGATCGCCGCCTTTACGCCGATCCCGTTCAAGGTGTTCACGATTACGGCCGGTGCCCTGGGTACGTCGTTATGGGTGCTGCTGCTCGCCTCGGTGATCGGGCGGTTCGCACGTTTCTTTGCCGTGGGCACGTGCATCTACATCTTCGGCCCCAGCATCAAGGAACTGCTCGACAAGTATTTCGAGTTGGCCGCCGTTCTGTTTTGCCTCTTGCTGGTCGGCGGGTTCGTGCTGATCGCTTACTTCTTCTGAAACAACGCGAGGCGGCAGGCGGAGAAACTGTCCGTCTGCCTGATCCGAACATCGGGTCAGAGTCTACGGATAGAGACACCACGGGCTGTCGACAGGGCGATAACCAGCCCGGTGATGATCCCGGTAATCAGCCCCACGACGAGGCAGGCTTGTAGCGGAGTGACTCCGCTCTTGGCGATGACGGGGGCTTGCGTGTGCCTTAGGAGGAGCCAAGTCATGGGCGCGGCCGCCAGCCCAGCACACATGCCGAAGAGTTGGTGAAAGGCCCGGCGCCAAACGGACCAAACGGCAAGGATACTCCACGTCACGGCCAGGGCAGCGGTTACTCTCCAGGGGGGCAGCATAGCCGCCGCGCCATAGAGGCCGACGACCACCGGCAGCGCGAGCAACGTCCGCACCGTAAACTGGTAACGCCTCACCGTCGGCAGTTTCTGATCGTCGTCACGCGGCGTCTGGGGCATGACTACGACTCCTTGTCCTTTGCCAGGCTAGCTCCGCGTCAGCTTGTGGAAGCGGTCGATCAGATCGCGGGTGATCGGGCCGGGGGCGCCGTCGCCGATCGGGCGGCTGTCGACCTTGACCACCGGGATTACCTCGGCCGCCGTGCCGGTCAAGAAACACTCGTCGGCGATGTAGACGTCGTGCTTGGTCAAAGGAATCATCTGGACCACCACGTTTCGCTCGGCCAGCAGTCCGATTACGGCATCGCGGGTGATCCCTTCGAGGATGCCGGCCTCGTTCGGCGGCGTGAGCACGTTGCCGTTGCGGACCAGAAAGATGTTGTCGCCGGTACACTCCGCCACTTCGCCCTTGTGGTTGAGCATCAAGGCCTCGACGCAGCCGGCCTGGAGACCCTCGATCTTGGCCAGGATGTTGTTCAGGTAGTTCAGCGACTTGATCCGCGGGCTCAGTGCGGCCGGGTGCGTCCGGGCCGTGCTGACCGTGATGATCTCCAGCCCCTTTTCGTACAACTCGGGCGGATACAACTCGATGCGATCGGCGATGATGATTACCTGCGGATTGCTGCACTTGTTCGGGTCGAGTCCCAGCGTGCCGCGGCCCCGGGTGATCACCAGCCGAACGTAGCCGTCCTCAATGTCGTTTTCGGCCAGCGTGTCCTCGACCGCCTTGCTCAAGGCCTCTTTCGTCATGGGGATTTCCAGACGGATGGCCTTGGCCGAATACCAGAGCCGGTCGAGGTGCTCCCTCAGGCGGAAGACCTTGCCGCCGTAACTGCGGATGCCCTCGAAGACACCGTCGCCATAGAGCAGCCCGTGATCGTAGACGCTAATCTTCGCATCGTCCTTGTCGAAGAGCGTTCCGTTAATGTAGACTTTTAGGGGCATGGGAGGGGGATTGGGTAGTGGATAGTGAGGAATGACTAAGCACGAATGACGAAGTAAGAGAAGCGACGTCAATGTTCGTCATTCGAGCTTCGTCATTTCCTTTCGTCATTCGTCATTCGTGCTTCGTCATTCCTCTATCTGTCCATCGGCCAACAGCACGGTGCGGTCGGCCATGTCGGCGATGGCCGGATCGTGGGTCACCATTACTATAGTGAGATTCTGCTCGCGGTTCAAGGTTCGCAGAGTCTGCATGATTTCCTGGCCCGTGCCGCGGTCGAGATTGCCGGTCGGCTCGTCGGCCAGCAGCAATTCCGGCTGGGCAACCAGTGCCCGGGCGATGGCCGCCCGCTGCATCTCGCCGCCGGACAGCTCCCGGGGCTTGTGCTTCAGCCGGTGCCCCAGGCCGACCATCTCCAACAGTTCGGTCGCGGTGGCCCGTAGCTGTCGGCGATGGCGCCAATAGCTCAGCGTGCTGTGAGAAATCATCAGCGGAGCCAGCACGTTTTCCAGCGTCGTCAACTCGGGTAGCAGGTGGTAGAACTGGAAGATCATGCCGAAATGCCGGTTCCGCAGCCTGTCGCGGCCGCGGCCGGGAAGCGTGTCAATCCGTTGCTCGTCGAAATAGATTTCGCCCGCGTCGGGAACGTCCAGCGTACCGAGCAGATGCAACAGCGTGCTCTTGCCCGAGCCGCTCTGGCCGATAATCGCCAGAAACTCACCCTTGCGAACCCCGATACTCACCCCCTTCAGGACGGGTATGTCGAGGTTCCCCTTGCGGTAGCTTTTCTCCAGGTTCATGGCCGCCAGTTGGAAATCGTTTGTGGCCTCACATCCGGATGGCGTCTCCTCGGCAGCGAACCGAGCGGGCTGAGTATCCAATCCGCTCGGCCGGAAGTGCGGGCCGACTGCGCCAGCGTCGGTTTGCGTCGGTGTGGGCTGGGTCGGTTGGGGTTCGAGAATATCGCTGGTCTGATCACTCATAGCGCAACGCCTCCACGGGGTGCAACATGGCCGCACGCAAGGCCGGCAACACGCTGGCCGCCACGGCAATCGTCATCGCCCCGGCCACAATCCAGACGACGGTGGCTGGGTTGATGATCGTAGGAATCTCGTCGAAGTAATAGACCGAGGGCGGGAACACGGGCCGGTCCATCAGCCAACCGATGCCGTCGGCGATCCTGTTGATGTACTTGACGAACAGCAGCCCCACGCCCAACCCCACGCCCGAGCCGACCGCCCCGAGCGCCATCCCGTAGCTAACGAAGATCCCCATCACGCCAGCGCCCGAGGCCCCCAGCGATTTCAGGATGCCGATATCGCGGGTCTTTTCCACCACGATCATCAGGAAGATGGCCAGGATGCCGAACCCGGCTACGGCAATGATCAGGAACAACAGCACGTTGAGGATGGCTCTTTCCATCTCGACCGCGGCCAACAGCGGGCCCTGTTTATCGCGCCAGGTGCCGATACCGTAAAGCTGGGCCGAGAACAACTCGACCTCGCGCGACCGACCGTCTGCACCGCCCACGGGGACGAGTACCTTGGCGTTGCGAAGCTTGTCGCGGACGACCACCGGATCGACGCCCTTTTTGACCTTAATCTGGATCGAGTTGACGTTGCTGCCCATGCCGCGGAGTTCCTGCAGCTTGGCGATCGGCACGAAGACGAGTTTGGCGTCGTATTCGCTCATCTTGCTCTCGTAGAGGTCGACGATCGTGAAGTTGTCGCTGCTAGGCTGCGGAGGACGGCCGACCGTGGGGACGGTTAGCTTCACGTCGTCGCCCGGCGCAGCTCCGAAAACCTCCTCGCCGTCGGGCCCGCGACCGGTAACCACCAGAAGCCCCGGAACGATCCCCGTCTGCTGGTGCGTGGCCGGGTCGAACTTGGCAGCGGCTACTTCCTCTGTGCGATTCTGCGACCGGGCTGCACGAGCGGCAAACTGGTCGGTCCGCTTGGCCGGTTCCGCGTCGGCGTCTGTTTCAGGATGAGGCTCTGCGGAAGACTCCCGAGGCGCCGCCTGCTCGCGCATCCGTCGCTCGAATTCCTGCTGCCGAACGACCCAGCGGCGACGCTGCCAGCCGGCGGTAGCCATCGTCTTTCGTTCGGGTGCCTCGGGTCCGGCCTGATGGTCGCGGACGTCGTAGCCGTCTTCGCGCAACTCGAAGCTCATCTGGCGGCGATTTTCCGGATGGTTGAGATACTTGCCGAAATCGCTCACCGCGCTTTGCGTCGTTTCGTCGATCCCGATCACCTGGACCTGCCGGGTAATCCCGCCGTAGTTGAGCATCCCGGGCGCAAAGACCGTGGGCGTCATCCCTTCGATATCATCGCCGGCAATCCGCCGGATCTGGTCCATGTGCCACTGGGCGTCGGCCATGCCGTCGAGGCTGCGGCTCTCGAACGTCACGTCGGCCAGGATGCCGTGAATGCGGTCTTCCATCTCGGCCGTGAAGCCCAACATCACCGCATTGACCACAATCATCGTCGCCACACCCAGCATCACACTGACAATCGACGCCAAGGCAATGTACCGCGTGCGGAGGTAACGCCAGCAGAGGAGCAGTTTGTACATGGGGAAGCAGTGGGTAGTGGGTGGTGGGCAGTGGGTAGTGAAAATGACTAAGCACGAATGACGAATGACGAAGTAAGACAAGTGACAACGATGTTAATGTTCGTCATTCGTCATTCGTGCTTCGTCATTTCCTTCCGGTCTTAGTAACGGGAACAGGATCACTTCGCGGATTGTTTGGGAATTGGTTAGGAGCATTACGAGGCGGTCGATGCCGAGGCCCAGACCGCCGGCCGGGGGCATGCCGTGTCGCAAGGCGCGGATGAAGTCGCCGTCCATCTTGGCCATCGAGTCTTCCTCGGCCTGGCCTTCCAACTGCTGGCTGAATAACTGCTGCTGCAAGTCGGGGTCGTTCAGTTCCGTGTACGCGTTGGCTACTTCCATGCCGCGGATGAACAACTCGAACCGCTCGGCAATCGCCGGGTCGTCGGCCTTCCTCTTAGTCAACGGGCAGATGCTGGCCGGATAGTCGGTGCAGAAGACGGGCCCGACCAGCGCGTCCTCGACCTTGGCCTCGAAGACCTCGTTCTTGATCACGTCGTCGTGCTTGCCGGCCGTATCCAGCCCGATGCCTTCGGCAAAGTCCTTGACCGCCGTAGCGTCGTCGGCCGACACGCCCGTCTGCTCGGCAAACAGTTCGTTGTACGTCTTTCGCGCAAAGGGCGGCGTGAAATCGATCTCCTCTTCGCCCCATGGCAGCGTCAATCCCTGGCCGGTCGCCTCGATGGCCTCGACGATGATCGCCTCGGTCAGGTCCATCATCGTCTCGTAGTTGCCGTAGGCCTGATAGACCTCGAGCATCGTGAACTCGGGGTTGTGCCGCGGGCTGATCCCCTCGTTGCGATAGACCCGGCCCAGCTCGTAAACGCGTTCGATGCCGCCGACCAGCAGCCGCTTCAAGTGCAACTCCAACGCGATCCGCATGTAGAGGTCGATGTCCAGAGCGTTGTGGTGGGTGACGAACGGCCGGGCGGCCGCACCACCGGCAATCGAGTGCAGCGTGGGGCCTTCTACCTCGACGAACCGACGCGAGGCCAGCGTGTTGCGAATCGACTGGACAATCTTCGTCCGGTTGATAAACCGCGGCAACACGCCCTCGCCGTGGATCAGGTCGAGGTAACGCATCCGCTGTCGCAGTTCCGGATCGGTCAGGCCTTTGTACTTCGCCGGCGGCGTCTCGATCGACTTGCAGAGGAAGTGGACGTCCTCGGCAAAGATCGTCAACTCGCCCTTGCGGGTCCGCAGCAACTGGCCGTCGACGCCGATGATATCGCCCAGGTCGAAGCATTTTGCCGCAGCGAAGTTCTCCGGCCCGACCTGCTTCTTGCCGATCATCACCTGGATCGTGCCCGTCCAGTCGCGAACGTCCAGCCAATGGACCCCGCCGGAGGGCCGACGGTGGATAATCCGGCCGGCCGCCCGGACCTTAGGCCCATGCTGCTCGGGCGCTTTGCCGGTCTCGCAGTCGTCAACCGGCTCGACAACGATCTCATCCTCCCGATCGCGAATTTCACCGATCGGGCTATGGTCGTCAAAGCGGCCACCCCACGGGTCGATGCCCATTTCCTCCAGTTTGCGCAGTTTCTCACGTCGAGCGGCTTCCAGGGCGTCGCCACCCTTGGGCCCATCATTTTCAGGTTTGCTCATCAGACAGTTTCTATTGCTACGGTGCGTGCGGATCGCGTGGTGGAAAGATTGTCAATGCAGACTACTGCGTCGCGGCATTGTAGTGGAAGCACGGTCTCGGTCAACGTCAACTGCCGACGGTCGCTTTTCGGATTTCCGCCCCACCGCCGCTTGCGGCTTCGCACGGCAGACTTGCAGACCCCAGGGAATCCTGCCACGATACGACAATTTGATGACGTAGTGTCTGAGAAAAAGGTCCCAGGATGTGTGCGGACCGATTTTGGTAGACTGGAGCCAGAGAAGTTTCCTGGTGCCTTTTCCTCACCGATTATCGACGACATCCAAGCGGTCAAGAATTGAGTAAGCTGCCGCCGGAATTGCCAGAACAGAGATCAATAACTGAGCATACTGTTCCCTGGATATTAAATCAAACAGATGTCTGAAATAACCAACCAAGCGACAGTTCTTTCCAATTCCCCCCTCAAGGGATTCTATAAATATGGAAAGTTCTTCCAACTGTTACCTCCCCGAAAGCAGAACGAGCTATTCCAACATGACCACCCTTTAGTCATTGAGATCAGATTCGACGAAGACATCTATCCTGAGCGTTCAAGCACCCTTTGGCACAGAGATGTATGGGAACAAGAGAGATTTGAGTTTATCAGAAGAAGATCATCCCGAGATAGAATGGATCCAAGTGATCCTTGGGTCAAAGCATATCAAGAACAGACGAGGAGGCTGAGATATTCGGCTATCCTGAACGAAGTGTGCAATCTTCTCACTCTGTTCACTCATCATAGGTTCTTTCTCTATGGAGGGAAGCAAGGTTGGTTTGTCCCCATTCAACCGCATGAACAGGGCAAAGACCCTGTTGAGTCAATCTGGGGGCAACCTGGATTCATCTCTGGACATGAAGGAACGATTACGACATTCACTGAAGCGACGTGTGATGATGTGCCAACTGTGCCGGTGAGTGAATACATCAAGCGTTTTAGAGACGCTAGAGACTGCACAAGAGAACATCAGATTGAGTTTCCCGATACGATTGATCTCCTTCTCGACACATATTTCTCCCTATCTGACATCAAGAAGACGGCATATTTCATGGCCTGTCATCTCTATAATCAAGCATTGTTGTTTCAGAATACGACGCCTAGCCTTTCCATGGTGGCCGCAGTTATGGCGATAGAAAAACTAATGAATGCTGAAACCGAAAGCACCACATCTTGCAGAGAATGCGGTGCATCTGAGAGCATAGAACATTGTACGACATGCAATGCACCAATCTACAGAGCCAGAAGTCGTTTCAGAAACTTTATGGCGTCCTTCTCGCTCCCGGACCAAGATAGGTTGTACAGAGATATGTATGATATTCGATCGCGTCTAGCACATGGTGGCCTGTTGAGAGAAGACCTTTTTGACACAGGTTTCTATGCTGGCGAGAAGGATAATGAGGATAGGTTGAGACGGAACTCGTTGATTGCCGTACATGATGCATTGTTGCATTGGCTGATAAGAAGCGCAGACGTCACATGAAGAGGGAATAGGGGCCAACTCTAAGTATTCACTTCAACTTTGGTTCATCCGTTGCAACGGGGTCGCAACAGGCAACAGGCAACAGGCAACAGGGTCAGACTCTAAATATTCAATCTAACTCTCACCGAGGCTCTCCTCCTCAAGTCGGGCAAGCGTCTCTTGCAACGCCGGAACTCGTCACACCATGCACCGGCCCGGCCACCCGCCTCGTAGAACGGAACTTGTTCCGTTTGTTGGATAAGGTCGCAAGGATAGGCGATTATCGGTACGGGAACAGAAGGTCGGCGAGATGAAAACGGAACAAGTTCCGTTCTACGAAGCCACCTTCTTCAGCAAACGGCTAATGCCACCCAAATTCACCCCAAACGTCGCATTAGTTTGGGTGGCATTAACTTGACTTAGGGCAATCGATCAGAAACGGGCATCGACGTAACGTGTTGAAGTGACACGAGTTTGGGCCATCCTCCGACACGGGCCGTCGCCGTAAGTAATTAATTGCAGTTTGCGAAAAACAGCCGTGTGCGTTGATGTGCATAACTCGTTGCCTTGTCAGATGTTACGACGAAATCGCGGCCCTTTGTTGCTTTTGGCCGAAGAACCCGATCAACGTTTCTGAGCTGATTGTAATCGACGTAACTCCTTATTTCAAGCCGACTTATTGGTCGCCGCGGCCGAACTGCGGCCGTGACCTCAAAGTGCAAAGGCGTGAAAAATTAGGGTCTGCCCGAATTCTCGCACTCACAGCCCCCGCAAAAGTACGGGTTTACTGAACCGACAGCGAACGCACTCGCCAGCGAACGTTGAACAGCCACAACATCGAGCCGAGCAACGCCGCGTTGACCGCCAGGTAGAACGCCACGAAACTGCCGAACACGGGCCAGTTGCCCACGATCGGCACATCCTCGCCCTGCTTGCTCAACGTTAGCGGCAGGCTGAACGACGCGGAGAATGGACTGGTGAACGTACACTGGCCGATCCGAACCGTGGGCGGCACCCGCACGTCGAACCGGCCGGCCAGCACCGCGATGCGAAACCCGCGGGCCGGGTCGTCGCCCTTGACGCCGCTCAGCCACAGCTCCTTGCCGTTGACGGGGTCGACCTCCGCCTTCACGCCCCTGTACTGGCCGCGACCGTTGATCCGCTTCTTCACCTGTTGAAGGCTCTCGCCGCGTTGCAAGTCGACGTCGAACGAACCCGCCATGCCGGACAACTGCAACGTGGCGGCGTGTGCGATCCGGCCGTTCGGCGTTGTGTGGATCGCCGCGGCCGGCGCGGGAAAGAACTGCCCGGCGAAAATCTTCACCGGGATCGGCACGGCAAACAACACGATCAGCACCAGATAGGCCGTCATCAACGCCACCGACGTTTTGCGAAACACGACCGAGCAGAACATCGCCAGCGTGGTGGTCGTCAGGCTCGACAGCGCGATAATCGACACGTAGCCGATCATCGTCGGGGTATCGGCCAAATAGGTCCATGGCGGCAACAGCCACGCCAGCAACAACGGCCAAACCAGGAAACTCGTCAGCACGATCGAGATTCGCAGGCTCGAGAGCAGCTTGCCGCGGAGGATCTGCCACGGCGAGATCGTCGTGCAGAGCAGCAATTCCAGGGTTTGCCGCTCCCGTTCGCTGGTGATCGTGCCGGCCGCAAAGACGGGCCCGACCAGCATGTTGAACACCAGCACGTAGCTCGTGTACCACGGTGCCCATTGCGGCCACATATACAAACAGCCGGCCATCAGCGGCAACGCCAGGAGCATGCTCAACTGGATCACCATCCGCAACATCAGCGTACCCTGCCCGAACAGTTCGCTCCGCATCTCCTTGTCGTAGACCGGGTTGATCCGGTCGGACATCAGATCGGTTCGCTTGGGCGGGGCGAACAGCATGTCGGGAAACTGGTCGCTACGAATCACCATCCCCATGGCCTTCTTCTGCTCCAGTTCCGGGTCGACGACTTCCTTGGCTTCGCTGCCCACGTCGGGCGGGTGCAGCAACCGCTTGCAACTCACGCGGAACAGGACCCAGCAGACCGCCAGGCATGCCGCCGGAAACGCCCCGGCCAACACCAACAGCCGGAACCGGGCCGCCGTGTTGAACCATGTGATCTGAAACAGCGGGCGAAAGATTTCGTAAAAGCCCTCGAAGGAAACGTAGAACAGAATCCCGAACATCGCGATCGGCAGAATGATCAGATAGGAAACCACCAGCGCGGCGACCGTCCGGGTGAAGTAGCTGCTGGCCGTCAGGCAGATCATGCCGAAGGTAATCACCGAGGCGGCCATGGCGACGTACGTGGCCAACACCTCCCACAGCGACACGCCACCCAGCGGCAGGCAGAGCATCACGATCGGCAGCGACGCGAAAACCAGCACGGCCAAATGGCACAGCGAGGCCAGCAGCTTACCCAGCACAATTGCCCCGGGCCGCATCGGACTAGCCAGCAGCATCTCGTAGGTCCGCCGTTCCTTTTCGCCGGTGATCGATCCGCCCGCAAAACTCGGCGCCATCAACGACATCAAGATGTATTGCCCGAGGAAGAACAGGTTGACGAGGCTCTGTGCCTCTTCGCTGGTGGTCAGATCGAGTCGTTGCTGGGCCGGCCAGGCCACCCAAACGACCAACCCCAGCAGTCCCACGTAGGCAAACAGCAGCACAAACGCCCGGATCATCCGCAGATTCACCAGCAGTTCGCGTTGCAGGACCGGGTTGTCGAGCAAATACATGGGGGTTGGGAATGCAGAATGAAAAATGATGAATGTAGAATGACAAAGACTCGAACTTGGGGCGGTCGAAAAGCCCGCCCATTGCATGGGCGGGATAGCGCAGGCGACCAAGCTCACTTCCCGCGGTTCTCGCCTCGCGCCGGTTTCGTATTCCCTACGGGGCTTCCACCGCCGGGGTTCAGTGTAGCAGGGTTCCAGTGGTCTGCAACCTCAGAACGGCACCTTCAGTGCCTCGCACAGAAATCGCATCAGCGGTCGGGCGGCGGTGAAGGAGGTGGCCACGTTGTCGAGAAACAGGGCGCCGAGCACGTCCCGTTCGGCCAGCGCGCATAGCCCGATAACGTCCGTGCGTTTCAGGTCCTCGACCAGCGGGTGATCGGCCGGGAAGTCGCGCGGCGGACGTTTCAGGCTGTCGCCGGCCAACTCGAAGCAATCGCGGAACCGCTTGCCGCGGGTTGCCCGACGCCAACGGTCGGGCCGCTCGACGATCGCCTGGCGGATCAGCCCCAACGCTGCGCGGTCCGGGCGCCATGTGCCGACGCCCAGGAAGCATTCGTCGGGGGCGATATGGACGTAGAACCCGGGCGCGTGGACGTCGCGGCCCATCTCGTGACGGAACTGGATGCCGACGTTCGTCTTGTACGGCGTCTTGTCCTTGGCGAACCGCGTGTCGCGATAGACCCGCATCAGCGACCCGCCGACCCGTCGGTCTTCGGCAGTAAAGAACCGGGACAGCTTCCTCAACCGCGGGGCAAACGCGCGGATGAACGCCAGACTCGGTTCCAGCACGTCGCGTTCGTACCGCGGCTTGTTCTCCTGGAACCACGGCCGATTGTTGTTATCCGCCAACTCTTCGAGAAACCGAAAGATCGTCGGTTCGAATCGTCGAAATTCCACGGCGCGTGACCCTCGAATCGCAGGGAGCGGTTGACGCAGTACACCCGTCACAATTCTCAGGCTACCGAGCGGCATGTAGATGTCAAGGCGGGCACGGGGCGCGGCGGGCTTTCACCGTCGTGCAGTCTTCCCCGGTGGAAGTCCCTGTTCGTAGAGTTGCCCGACCTCGGGCCCGGTCAACGCCCTTCTCCAAATCTTCACCTCGTCGATCGGACCAGGAAAATAGGTGTCGCGCCAATGTTTGTGATTTGCTGCGGCACTCCGGCCGATCACCATTTTGGCGCCGGGCAGGTCCCACAGCGGCAGTCCGGGCGTTTCCGCAGCTTTCTCTCCTTCAAGTTTGCCGTTGACGTAAACCCGTACCCGGCGGCCGTCGTACGTTCCCACAAGGTGATACCAAACACCGGTCTTGGGATAGGGCTTGACTTTGCTGCGGAACGAACGCGGCTGGACGCTAAGAACGCTATCTTTGCCCAAGCGTACACCGAAGCTGCCCCCTACCCAATAGCCGTAGTTGCCACCGACACTGAGCGAAAGGCCGCAGCCTTGGTTTCCTTCGGCCCGGGTGATTGCATTGCCGTAGGTGGAGTAGCTGTTCATCTTTCCCCACATCGAGAGAGTGGCCTGCTTCCATCCGTTTACGTTGAACTCCGGCGACTGGATCACGATCTTCGTCGAGTGGTTCTTGAACACGGGCGCCTTGCCGAAGACGCCGTCTGCGAACACGACGTCGCCGACGATCTGGCCTTTCACACCGCGGAGCGAATCGACGGCGTCGGCGTTGTCGAACGACCAGTAGTATGCCAGGCCGTCTTCAATCCGTCCGGCGTGGACTTCGATCCGTACCACTTCGGAGATCGGGATCGCAAGAGTGCCGTAGCTCGTGGTCAACTCGATGGTTTTCAGACGCACCTTGCCGTGCAACTGTTCGCCACTACCTAGCTGCACTTGGGCAGCTTTGCCCCGTTCGCTGAAGGTAATTGTCGAGACGTGTCCGAGCGGGACGTCCAACTTTCCGTACGGAGTCGCCACGGCAACGGCGGCAAGATCGACGGTGCCTTTCGCATGAGTGCCGTCGCGCAATTCTACGGCTACATGGTCGCACGTCTCGCGCAGTTCGCCGAGATCCCCGTCCTTGATGATTCGTGCTTGGCGGATTTGATCCAACTTCACGTCCAACTTGCCGTACCGAGAGGCAACCTCCAGCCACCGCGGCGAGATCTGCCCAACCGCGGTGAACTGCTCCGTTTCCAGCTTGTCTTTCCACGCGAGCGATTTCCCGGCAGCGGCTCCGCCCCGGGCTTTCTTGTAGGCCTCCAGGATTGCCGCCATTTCGGTGTTGCCCTCCGGAGGTTGATCGGCGGCATAGCCGGAGATGATCGTCTCCATCCAGGGCCCCATTTCAATAAGTTCCTTTCGGGCCTGGTCCCGTTTCGCTTTCTCCGGCGAACCCAGCGCTGCCACGAGCACGCCGATCCGGTCGGCAAGGTCGGGATGGCTGTCCAAGCCGGGTGTGAAACAGATCAACTCCCCGACCGGGATCTGCAGGCTCCCGTACCTGGTTTTCACCGACAAGGAATCGGCGTCGATCCCCCCGGTGATGAAACTGCCATCCATGAGCGTGAACGAGAGGGCCGGTGATCGAAGTTCACCGGCCGGTGAAACGCCAGCGGTCGTGAGAACCGCAACTGCCAGTAGAGAAATGGCTGTTCGCATCACTTTCCTCCTTTTTCATAGCGTACTTGGGACAGATCGACGACCAGTATGGTGGGGATTATACACCTGGAGTCCTCGCCCAAGTGTAACGAGTCTGTAACCTGCAATGTTCGTGCAAGAATTGGACGAATCTGCACGCTGGGAAGTTCCAGACATTTTCGGATGAACCGAAAATGTGGGGTTCCGCAACGCGCCGGGCAAGCCCGGCGGCTAAATGGGGGATTGGGGAGGCTTTGTGCGCAGGAAAATTGACATCCTGACATACGATGGCTATACTGAAAGAACTTATCAAATTTTGCGGGTTGGGGTGATGGTACGGGGTGCGCGGGACAATTCGGTCCGTACGTCGTGTACTTGCTAGGAAACGTCATGAAAAGATGCTCTCTGTCGATGTTGATTGCGCTGGCGGCGTCGTGCGCCGGGTCCGCCTTGGCCGACGTTACGTACTGGCAGGCCGGGACGGACAACTGGAGCGAGCCGACCGCCTGGTCCGACGGTGAACCGGACCTGTTTCTCGACGCCGAAATCAACAACGGCGGTACGGTCGTCATCGATCAGAACGGGGAATTCACCGGTCAGCTTTTCCTGGGTACTTCGGCTGGCGAGACGGGCAACGTTCTCCAAAGCGGGGGAAGTGCAACCATCGACAGCGTCTACGTCGCGTTTGGCGAGGGAACCCACGGTGAATATCGTCTCGCCGACGGTTCGCTCAACGCCGAGGACGTAATCGTTGCAGAGGCGGGAACCGGGGACTTCATTCACGTCGACGGGAACAACACCGCCATGACGCTGGTAGTCGGCGCGGGCTCGACCGGTCAGGGGACGTACCAGTTGGGCGGCGGCAGAATCGTCGCCGACAACGAACACATCGGCCGCGCCGGCACCGGAGTGTTCACGCAAACCGACGGAACCAACATGGTATCGGCCAACCTGACCCTCGGCGGCAACGACACCTATCCCGGCGGCAGCGGTACCTACAACCTGCTGGGCGGCGAACTCAGATTCACCGGCAATGCGGGACGGACCCTTTCCCTGGCCGCCCGTGACGGCTCGGCCACGTTCCGGCTTGGCGACGCGGTGGGCACCGGCACGATCCGCGAATTGCCCGGTGCAGAAGGGGTCGATCTTAACGTCCGCGAAAACGTCTCCGGCACGGCCACGTTCCAAGGATGGGGAACCGCTGCGCTGACCGGCACGCTGAACAACAACGGCCGCGTGGTGGCCGACGGGTACGGCACCGACCGCACACTCGACCTAAGCACGTTTTCCTCGGTGACCAACGACCTGACCATCGTACAGAGCGACGGTACGCAGGCCGGCTGGTACGCCCAAAACGGCGGCAAGTTGACGCTGCCGCCGGTGGAAGTCGAGACGGGTAGCAACTCGTACAACTGGGGTGAGGACGCTGCCGACGCATCGCTCGACCTGATCAACAGCGTGCGGATGGACCTAACCAGTGTCGCCTCCGGGGGTAGTTTTTCCATCGATCTGCTGGCCGCCGACCGGGCCGAAGTACCCGCGGCCGGGGAACTTCTCCTGCTGGGCGTATGGGATTTCAAGCCGCCGACCGGCTTTGACGCTCAGGCGGCCGACCTCACGTTCCGCTACGACAACCTTCGGGCCGACGAACTGGGGTTGGACGAGCCGGACGTCTACGCCTACAACCTCGGCAGTGAGTCCTGGGTGGCGGTCACCGACGCGCGGGACCCGATCGGCCATACCGTCTCGGCCAACAACGTCGATTCGTTCTCGTATTACGCCGTCGGGAGCTTCCTACCGGTGCTCAACAGCAGCGCTTCGGGCTTGTGGCACCAGCCGAGCACCTGGGACCGCGCGCCGATGACACCCGACGCCGACCGCCGAGTCGGGGTCGGCAGCCATGAGGTCACGGTCGACGCGGACGGCGCCGCCTATTCGCTGGAGATTGCCGCCGGCGGCAGCGTTGCCGTCGATGCCGGGAAAACCTTGTCGGTCGGCAACGAAGCGACCGTCGGCAGCGACGCCACGATGGCCGTCGACGGTACGCTGACGGCCGCCCGCCTCACGGTCGACGGTTTGCTCTCGGGCAGCGGAACGGTCAACGCCGACGAGATCGCAATCGGCGGCGACGTGTCGCCCGGTAGTGCGGCGGAGAGCATCGGCACGCTAACGGTTGGCGGCACGGTGGTGCTCGACAGTACCGCAACCTACCATGCCCAGGTGAGTCTCGCCTTGAACGAGGCCGACAATATCAAAGTCTCCGTGGGTAGCACATTGCAACTTGGCGGCACGCTGGAGGTCACCGGCATCGGGCGGACCGACGCCGATAGCTATCAGGTCGGCGTCTTGCGGACGGTCGTCGACAACGATCACGGTGGTGTCATCGGCGAGGGCCCCCTGGGCAGTCCTGGAACGGAGTTCGTCACCATCGAGCCGGCACCTGCATCGGATGAAAGCTCGCACATCGGCCAAGGCGCCTTCCTGCGGAACGTCATCTACAGGACCCCCGTCGATTCGGATAACGTTACCGGCGTGGACCTCGAACTTTTCGTCGCACTGGGCGGTGACACCGACGGCGACGGGGTGGTCTGGTTGGAGGACTGGCTCACTTTCCGGCCGAATTTCGACCCCGACGGTACCGGGATGGAATGGACCGACGGCGACTTCAATGGCGACGGGAAGGTCTGGCTTGAAGACTGGTTGACGTTCCGGCAGAATTTCTCCCCCGACAGCTACATCGTCGCAGAAGGTGAAGCGGCGAGTCCCGTCGCGGTGGCCGAGCCGAGTACGCTCGCGCTGGCGCTGGGTGGGCTGGTCGGATTGATCGTGCTGATCTGGCGGCGGCGCTGCCGCTGAAGACTGCCGCGCTATTTCGGCTGGCGGAAGTGAGGGCGGCCCAACACGGCTTCTTTGCGGTCCCGGCAGGGCAGAAAACGATCGTCCAGTTGGCACGTTTGCAGCACTCGCCGATTGAAGTCTGAAAGACCGCACAACCGCATCACGCCGCCGTGCTCGCGGATCCGCTTGTAAAGCACCACCAATTGGCCGACCAGATGGCTGTTCAACAGGTGGACTTGATTCAACTCCAGCACCAGCCGATAGGTGAAATGGCACTGTAGCAGCGACCAGATTTCGTCTGCCAGCGGTGGGGCATCGTTGACACCCTCGTCGACGTTTTTGACCTTGACCAGAAGCCAATCCGGTCCACGCTCCACCCCCAATTCCCACCCCGGAGCTATTGCCAACATTACGTTCCTCCTTCAACGTCGTGACCAGACCACCAGAAAAGGTGCAATCTCAGAACTGTGTATTCTAGCGCGGTCGCCCGACACGGCAACCCCTCCATTGCAAAATGGCGCCCGCAATCGATCGGCGCCCTCGGCATGGAATCAGTGCTAGCAGCCCGTTGAGAAGGCCGTGGCACAGGCGTCTCGCCTGTGGCAGTAGCACAGGCGTCTCGCCTGTGGCACAGGGCAGGCGAGACGCCTACACTACGGAATGCACAGGGCAGGCGAGACGCCTACACTACGGAATGCGGCTATGGTTTCCGATCGTCCGCGTCTTTGTCGGCCGGTTTTTTCGGATCTTTGAGGTCCCAGGCGACCAGCCAGCGGGTGTTGACCGGGGCCAGGCCGAATTGGTCGCGAAGCCGCTTCTGGAAGTCGGGCATGTGGCCGGCACCGTAGAAAATGGCGATCTTCTGCTTGCCCGCGGCGATCTGCTTGCCGAGCACCTCCAGGGCAACCTTGTTGCGTTCGGTGATGATCGTCGATCCGTCGGGACCTTCCAGGCCCATCAACATGCCCTCCATGTCTTCCATCTGCTCGGCCATGACGCGTTTCAGGGCCAGTGCCCGGTTCTTGTCGAACAGGGCCATCAGCAATTGCATGTCGTTCGAGCTTCCGCCGGCCTTGTTCTGCTTTGCCAGGGCGTAGCCCATCATTCGCAGAAACATCGACAGGACACTCTCTCCGCGTTCTCGCATTTTGGCGGAAAACTGATCGGGCGACATGTCGGCGTGGACCATGTTCTTGCAGGTGTAATCGATCTCATCGAGTTGGAACGACAATTCCAGCACGCTCTTCATCCCGCTCTGCAAGGCAGAGACCGGGCTGCGGGAACCGCCGCCACCGCCCTTGGGAACTCGCGTTCCCTCCGGCGCCACCAGTTCGTAGAGAACCACGTCGTACTTCTCGAATTCCTTGTTGAGTTGGCGATAGTAGCTCTGCTCGGCCACGTGTACGGCGCCGACGAGATCGACGACCGGACCTTTCTTGTCTTTGTCCGTCGGGCTGAGGCGGACAATCGCTACCTCCAGTGCGGTGGGCGCTTCCTTGTCGCTACGAGCCAAACGGAGGAACGACGCCTTCTCGTCGGACTTCTTGGTCTCTTTCGACTCGTTCCCCTTCTCTTGAGCAGCCTTCTCTTGAGCGGCTACGGTCGAAAAGGCCCCGGCCAGTACCGCACAGAAGACGGCAGCGGTGAGCTTGCGAAGATGCGGATGAATCATGGCGTCGATAACTTTCTCGAAAGGCTTGTTGGCTGAAACAGACCACCACGTACAGTATACGTCTCCACCTGCCCATGAGGAAAGGGCGCCGCACCAAGCTTCCGGGGGGAGCGAGAACCAACATGCAGTGGCTTTCGGTTCGGCTTCACTAGCCAAAGACGAACCGGCCGCCCGATTGTCCCCCCCGGCTGAGCGCGGCAATCAATTCCGTATTGGCCGTAGTTACCACGCCTAAACGATTGGCTATGCGTGGCAACTTGCCATTTTTGCCGTAATCGCAGCAAAATGGGGGTAATGGATGTTGTGGCCGAGCCCCGGTCGCCGAAGTCATAGTTATTACCTAGTTATCTGTCAGGGCCTGGCCCTGAAAGATCAGCCCTCACAGGTTCCTGCCCCGCCTGTGGGGGCCTCTTTCATTTCTTGGCGTTGGTCGTTGCACATCTACTAGCCGACGCGGGGAATCTCTTCATCCCGGTGTCCGAAAGCGGTTTGAAATCGCGGATTTCGACCAATCTTTGCGGGCAAGGTTGTGCCTACCATGCCCCCCTTGAAGTGCTGGTGCATTGCATCATGTAGTGGGGGGCATCGGGACCCCGTGGTAGATCTGGCACCCGGTTGTTGCCCGGGTTGCTCAAGAGAAAAACGTTCGGTTTGTGCCGGTTCTGAGGAAACTCCTTGACCTTTTGGTGGACATCGATCATGATAAGATGGTTAGTATGAATAATTTCGGATGACCGCAGTGGACCCTTCCGCGCGCGCTGGTTTATCCGGCCGAGTCGGACAAAATGATTGACAAAGTTGCGGAAAGCGGGTCGTATGTAGGGATATATACACGGGCCCGATAGCGATGAGATTTGGCCGGGGGTCTGCCGGTGATTGAGGCAAGATTCCGGAAATCACTTTTGAGGAACGAGAACGATGGCACTGCTCCGATTGCCTAAGCTGCAACCGATTACGTCAACGATCAAGGCAGTACGCGAACGTCTTACCGGCCGCGGATGTCGAAGCGTCGGCCGGGACGCCTATCGACGGCTGTCGGTCGATCCGCTGGAAGAGCGGGTCTTGTTGAGCGTCTCCCCGATGAACGTGGACGACCGGATGGTCAGCGACGGACCCGGTGACTTGCAATACACGAACCCCGGCCGGTCGGTGGCGACGGACCACGACGGCGACTTCGTGGTTGTCTGGACCCGTAGCGACGATATAGTCGAGCGCGACCCGGATACCGGCGCGCCGATCCTTGATGCCGACGGCGAACCGATTCCGATCCTCGATCCGAACACGGGGTTTCCTCCGATGGATCCGGAAACCGGGTATCCGCTGACCGACTACAACGTCTACGCCCGGTACTATACCGACGAGGTGCAGCGGATTACCTTACCCGAGTCGGTTCTCGATCAGGCCGATCCCGCCAGCAACGTCTACGGCACGTTCTCGCTGGCCTACGGCGGCCCCGAGGTCCAGAAGATTTCGATCTCGGCGACCTACGAGCCGTTTATGCTCTTTCAGTCGACCATCGGCGGCACGTTCACTTTGGGTTTCGACGCCAACGGCAACGGCGAGATCGATGAAGCCGACCTGGGCCCGCCCACCATCGCGGAAACGACGGAACCGATCCCGTTCGACGAAGCGTATTTCACGCCGCAGCAGAACGCCGAGGCGATCGAAATTGCGTTGAGGGACCTGGATTTGGCCTTGGGATCGGGCACCGCTTTGCTGGACGTGACGGTCGAGCCCGTGAACGCTTTGGAATACGAGGTCCACTTCGCCGGCGCCACGACGGGCCAGAATCAGCCGCAGATCCTGGCGACGGAATTCGATTTCGCAGGGGGTTTCTTCGGAGGCGCATTCCTGCCGGCGGTGCAGACCTCGACGGTCGACGAGCAGATCATCATCGCCGACATCCCCGTCTCGCCCGACGATCCGTCGCGCACGGCGCTTGGGATCGAGCAGAGGTTCTTGCAGACCGCGAAGACTCATCCGATCGGGCCGACCAAATTCTATCCACCGACGGCCTTACCACCCAATGGACCTTACAACTTCGGACCGGATGAGTTGCGGACCGCGGCACCGCGGGTGTCGGTTGCGCCGGTGAGTTCGGCGGAGGGTGATTCGCGGTTTTTGCAGTTCGACATCACGTTTGTAGGCGACGACGGCCAGTATGGGGGCGATTCGGGCAAGATGGATCATCCCCCGCTGGTAGTCTGGGACGTGAAAGACGGCACGGGGTCGGTCGAGGATTTCGCCTCACCGACGACCAATCCGGTAGCGCCGGAGCAGATTGCCCGCACGCTCAAACAGTCCAGTGACGAGTTTCGGGTCAATCCTGCGGAGCCGGACGATCCGTTTACGAATGCGCCGGATTATTACAACCAGATGAATCCTTCGGTGGCGATGGACGCCGACGGTGAGTTTGTGATCGTCTGGGAGAGCACGGTTCCCAACTCGCAGAACTGGGGCAGTTTCAGCGATGTTTTCGCTCGGCGGTTCAGCCCCACCGGAGTCGTGGCGAACCCGGAGTTCGTCCAAGGCGTCAGGCTGCTGGAAGTGGCGGAGGGTAGTAGCCTTTACCTTGTCGACGACTACACGTTCCGTGTCAACGACAGCACGGCCAATCCGCAATACGATCCGCACGTCGCCATGGACGACGACGGCAACTTCATAATTGCGTGGGCCGAAGGCGGGCAGGACATCAGTTTCTTCAACGGAATCAGGTCGCGGCGGTTTGACCGCGACGGGACGCCGCTTGGCAGCGAGCGGCTTCTCAACGTCGACGACACGGCGATCAACTTCGAGCCGTATATCGGCATGAGTGCCGACGGACACTTCGCGGTCACTTGGACCCGCACCGAAGACCCCGCCTACCTCACCAACGACCCCTACATTGCGTCGGTCCAAGCGGTCGTGTTTGACCCCGACGGAGCCGCCCTGGTCGATCAATTCAATGTGGGTGGGGCAGGTGGCGGGACGGTGGCGTTCGACGGCGACAACAACTTCGTCATTGCCTGGGACGAACTCCAAGATGGTGCGGACGTCTTTGCGAAGATGTTCGAGCTGTACCTGGAAGAGATCCAGGTGTTGACGATTACCCCGGTCGTACCCGGCTTCCCGGTCGAGGGGTACTTTCGGTTGGCCGTTACCATAAACGAAGTCGTCACCAGCAGCGACCCGATCTACTTCCAGAGCACCGACTCAGCGGGCGCGATTGGAGCAATCGAGCAGGCGATAAGCGACTTGGGATTCCAGAAAGTCGAAGTCGCGGTTACGCCTTCGCCTCCCGGCGTGTACGCCTTCCAGATCAGCTTCGAGGGCGACTATCAGGGCGTGGATCAGCCGGAACTCGCGTACGTCCCTGGCTCGTTGCTCGCAGATGGCGCGGTGGGAACAGTCCAGGACGGGGGTATCGGTGACACCGAGACGCCGTTGCACGACGAGTTTCGCGTCAATAGCGCCAACTTCGACTCCGAAGCCACCTCGCTCTGGCCGGGCGACCAGTATTATGGCCATGTGGCGATCGACTCCGACGGCGACCTGACGGTCGTCTACGAGGGTTACGGCCCGGACGTCTCGGAAAACCTCATGGTGTCCAGCGCGTACTTCCAGGAAGTGCTCAGTCGTCCGGAAAACGCCGACTTGCTGCAGTACTTCACGGGGTTCTTGCCCTGGGGGTTCGACAACAGCGGCGACGTCGACAGCGCGATCGAGGAGGTGCTGATCAACGCCGCCGCGCTGGCCGCGGTCAATCCTCCCCTGGCAGCGACCCTCACGGTCACGGGGCCGCGGGATTTGCAGACCCTTCAGATCGACGGGGGCGGGGTCTCGCCGCTCGGCGGCGAATTCATCTTGACCGTCGACGGTCTGGACACGGCACCGATTCTCTTCGACGACGCCGACCTGGACGCCGTGGCCGCCGCGATCTCCACGGAGCTGCAGTGGCTCAACGTGGACTACTTCGGGGCCACCGTAGTGGTCGCCTCGTTATTCGATCCGTACGAGTTCACGATCGACTTCAGGACGGCCCTGGCGCCGCCGGCCGGCCCGATCACGGCGGCCCCCACCCCCAAACCCCTGGAGGCGACGATCTCCTGGACGGGCACCTTGAACCGCCAACTGATCACGTTCGACTGGGGCGAGTCCGATCCGCTGACCGGCCAGTTCTACATGATCGTCGACGGCCAAGACACGGAACCGATCTTCTTCGACAGCGACGACCTGGACGCCGTGGCCGCCGGGATGCAGATCGAGTTGGAACGGCTTTCGGCGCTCTACGCCGGCGTCGTCGTCACCGTCGAATCCGACGCCGATCCGTACGCGTTCATGGTCAACTTCAATGATGCGGTAGCACCGCCGACCACCTTCATCCGAGGTGCCACCACGGCCTCCGTGGTGGAGATCGACGCGGAATTGGGCCGGTTGCGGGCGATTATGGACGAGGTGGCCACGCTGATGCGCGGTGAAGCCAACGGGGTGATGTATACGCAGTTTGACGCCGATCCGGAACTGGGTGAGATGCAAATCCTCTCCGGCGACAACATCGTCAACGCCAACCGCGACGGACACAACACCCGCTTTATGATCAGCCTGGACTACGAACACACCCACAGCGGCACCTTCACGGCCCGGGTCAACGGAGAGGACGTGGTCGTCCCGGTGGTGTTCAATCGCCCTGCAACTATGGAGCCCCCCTGGCCGTGGATCCTAATCCCCGAAACGGGGGGCGCTCTCGATACCTCGTTGGACGGTGCAGCAT
>SDBT01002425.1_pt1 | contig 32976 bp, 51 predicted proteins | sample 2277101 | NCBI WGS metagenome assembly SDBT01 (sample SAMN10404973, study PRJNA504765) | marine sediment metagenome | isolation source: marine sediment core GS10_PC15, 103 cmbsf | place: Arctic Ocean: Southern Knipovich Ridge | collected 2010
CGCTAGCTTCCGTAGCTCATTGGCGCCGGCCGGCGTGAGTGCGCCCACGATCCGCCCACAGTTAGCGCATATCTGTAGGTTGCCGTCGGGTGACGGCCGCGTGCCGGCGTGGGCGCACCCATCCGTCATGCCGGCTGTAGCAGCCCCGCTACGTCGCCCTGATCGGGTAGCGTCCCTAGCTCAAACGACGCTAGGCGGAAGCGGCCGTAGCCACCCGATATCCAGGCGCCAATACCGGCGTACAGGCCCGCACCGTTCACGACGTCCTTTAGGTTCTCCTCCGTGATATTGTCGTCAAGCATCAGGAGTTGAAACCGCATCATCCAGGGTAGCTTTATCTGCGCCTGATATTGCAAGACGACGCCGCTCATGCCACGCGGCAGGGAGTCCAGCAGGCAATCGTAGGTCGGCAGCTCCTTGCCATCCCGCAGAATTAGAATCTCAGCGGGGGCGGGGAATAGGACGCCCTGTAGGTTCTTCCAAATGGTAGCGCGGCCGCTCTTGATCTTCGCCTTGCGCGCCCCCTCGATCAGCGAATGACGCACCACGGCCGCCGGAAAGAAACAGCCGTGGCCGTTCCGGTAGGCCGAATAGTCGGCGATGGCCTTGATGACCTCGATGCGCTTGAGATCCTGGCTGGTGATGGCGTCACCCTTGATAATGCCCCTGAGTGGATGGCCCTCGGGCAGAGGCTCCCTGGTGATAAGCTCGCGCACTTTGCGCTTCTGCAAGATGGCCGTCTGCCCTTCGATTTCTAGGTCGAACAACCTCATCGGATTCTCCTCACTTTGCATTACGTGGCGGTAGGCTATAAGGCGCTACGGAAGGTGGCGGTACGTCACATTGGCGTCACCTTTCCTGCATGGCACGACGGTACGGCGCAACACTCCACGACACGTAACCACAAAACCTACTTCACTCCACGGTGCTTTACGACACGTCACGATGCCATACCTCAAAACACGTCGCAACAAAACCTACTCAGCATTACGTTGCGCCACGCGAACCTACTCGGCGATGCGTGGCCCCACTCTGCCATAATTGCTACCTCACGATACAGCACGGCGCCTGACTTCATGGCACTCGACGTCGCCCAACCGCAAACCCTTACTCTACTTTGCGCTATGGCACGGCACGCAGCAAAACGCGAGGATAAGTGCGACACTACGCCACCCCGCCTTAGCCGGCGCGACGGCAACTCATTACGTGGCTCCACCATACTCAAGTCAACCCTACCCTGCGTGACAACAAGTGCGACATTACGGCACCCCACCCCACCCAACGCAGCAAAAGCCTGCGCGGCGGCAAGAGACACGTCAGGGTACGACACCCCACCCCAATCGACGCGGCAAAATAGTGCGCGACGGGGCGAAGCAAAAGGCGATAGCAATTCATTACGTGACCCCACGGGGCGACACGTGACGCCGGCGCACGATGCCCTGCGACAAGTGAGACATTACGGTAGGCTGCTCGACAACTCATGGGCTGGCATTACACGACCCAACGCCACAGGGCGTTGCCCAAGGCGACACGGCCTAAAATAGAACATTACCGTAGGTCGCCTGACACGTCGCTAGGCCAAGCGGCGTTGCCATAGGATATTGCATTAAGACACGCTACCTCGCTGCGCGTTGCGCTAGGCCATACTGCGCCACGTAGCGTCAATTACGCCGGCGCCGACTGCTCATGTAGGCGCGCCAACTGACCATCGCCCACCGCAGAAATGAGAGCCGTTGGTGAGAAGAAGGTATGCGCAGGCGAGGTCGCTTCAACAGTACGATTCAACGCCGACATTTCTGCCAGCACACTCCCCTTCTCGGCGCCGGTCATCCGATTGCGGCCGTCGCGGTAATCCTTGAGGATGGCGAGCTGGATTTCCAGCGCCACCTCTCTAACGTCTACGTCTCTGTCTGCCATCGGTCTAACCCCCAAACTAATAAAAGGCGGGATCGGGCTAACTATCCATCGCCACCCCCTTTGACCTGATGATCGGCACCGCAGGCGGGGCAGGCGTGCCGTGCCGGCGCGTCCTTAGGCGCACGCAGCGCCAAGCGCAATTCGCCCGCGTTCATCCCATCGGCCCTAGCCGCCATAAGGCGCTCACGTTGTTCTGAGGGCGGCCTAGCGGCCACGGCACGGTGATGCGACCACGATAGGCCGGTTACACGTGTAACTTTCGCCGCCACCCATGCGTATTGCATCAGGGTTTTCTCTTTGCGGAAGCCGCGGAGGTAGCCGTTGACCTCCTCGGGGATCACCCGCCCGCCCTCGTTCATCCATTCCCCCACCTCCCACTTCCACTGATCGGTCACCGCCTCGATCCGATCCCCCCACCACACCAGCGACATACCACGCCGGCACCACCCGTCTAGCCAGCTAAGAGACGACGCCGAGAAGGGCGTCACTCCGTCAGGGGGTAGCGCGGGAGTAGAGAAAACACGCTCCCCTGTCTCGGCGTCATCCCGTAGCCGGCTAGCCGTGCCATCGGCCGGCACTAGATGGCCGCGGAGCTTGTCCACCGCAACCCGCCCGCGCACGACCTCCACGAATCCCTGTTCCTCCATGCTCCACTCGTCGTAAACGTACCAGTGTAGGGGTTTTAGATGCCCTTCGCCGGCCTCGACGCGGTGTTGCGCCTGCCTCGACTCGATGAGGTCGTGGCACCGCCGGCATTGCAGCACGATATTGGTAGGATCGGTGACGCGCTCAGGCGCCCGTGAGCGGCTTACCACGTGGGAGTGATCCAACCCCCTTACCGTGGCCGGCACCCCGCATGAAATGCACACTGAGGCGTCGTGTAGGGGCGTGCGGGTGATAGTCACGATATCTCCCTGCGCAGGGCGCGGAACGCAACCGCCACCACAACCACCGCCTGCGATAGCTCCGACACCGACACGCCGGCGGCCTCCATCGTGCGATTCAGTCGCCAGAAGGCCATATCGATAGCCACCGCCCGCGCAATCGCGGGGTCGCGGTGGATCGGGCGCCACACCCACACCCAAAAGGCGATGCGCAGGACGGTGAGGATCACGACCCCGTGCGCACCCACTCGGCGCCGGCATCATAGGCCGCTTCCTCGTCGGCCGTGCGCACCCACTCAGCGGCGGCCTCATAGGCGTCATCCGCGGCGTCGCGGTCATCGGTATCGAAAGGGGAACGGGAGCTAAGACAAATGAACCAATCGCGGCACGGCCAGCCAGTAGCCGGCGGGGGCAGGGTGGAGGGGTGACCGAAGCCAACGCGGTACTTCATGGGTGCCTGCTCCCCCCTACAATCACAGCGACCCTCCACCGACAGCCACGCTAGCCGGTCATCAAGCCGCGCCGCACGCAACAGGCAAGGCGGTAGTCCCTCCCGCGCATACGCCGCCGGCCCGTCAGCGGGCCACGGAGTAGGGGCGATGATCCGCCCCATCACGACTCATTCGCCGTTAGCTGCGCGTAGGCGTTGACCGTTTTGCAGGCATCCTCAAACGGTTTGCCGCCTAGCTCGATGCGCCGCACTTCCGCGAGATACGTCTGTGCCTGCTTGTAGGTGCCGCCCTTACCGATCCAGTGTTCGGTTATGGCGCCCTCCCCGTCACCAGGGAGCATCAGGGCGGCGCAGATGGCGTCGTGGGCATCCTGCCCCTTCCACATTTCAGACGCTAGGCCGAACAGGGCGGCGCGTTCGGCGTCATCGCCCTTCATCAATCTTTCCGATGCCGGCACCGACGGGCGCGACCCTGGCTTGGGTGTTTTTGGTGGCGCCTTGCGAGCCGGTCGACTCGGCCGGCGTGCCGGCGGCGCGCTATCGCCGCCGTAGTAGGGAGGGTCATCGTAGGCGCGCACCTCATCGGCGGTGGCGATACCTTTCGACGAACCGAAGCCGGCGAAACCGAGCGCCCGCCCTACCGCCGACGTCTCCGCGACCTCTAACGGCGCGTCGCCCTCGATCCCGCCGCGTGTTTTCATGGAGTGCGCGTGGCCCGTGAACACGCCAGCCTCGCACCGCACCGTCGCCATAACCACGACTTGCTCCATCGTGTCCTCAGTGATCGTGGTGGTGATCTGAACGGTGTTACCGTTGCGGCCGGCGTGGAGCTGTGCCACCCGTTCGGCCACCGTGACGTACTGTTTACCGTGGATATTAACCGGCATTCCTATCCCTCCTTGTGCTGCCAACAATACTTGCCGTATGTCGCCTGACGGCCGCAACGCCACCATAGCAACGGGGCGCCATGCCGCCGCACGTAGACGCGCCGAATACACGCCTTTAGAGCAGCAGCCATATAGCCACCCCAGGCGCCATGAACACGGCGGCTAAGAACAATAGATGATGGGCGATCCGTAGCGGTGTCATTCCTCTAGTAACCTTTCCTTTAGCTTCTCAATTGAGCGGCGGGCCGTGTCAAGGCGGGCATCCGGCACCATTTCCTTAGCCTGACCCTTCGTGCGGGCGGCCATATCCGTGACGTAGCCCACTAGCCCCACCAGAGCCGAACGGGCCTCACGCAGAAGTTGTCCATCGGTCATCATGGCCGCACCCCTGGGATCGGCTCTAGCCGCACGAATGGCCGCGTCTTAGGCGTGCGCACCAACGCCCCCTCGCGCACCAACTCAGATCGGTTCAGCACCCCACTGTCCACTAGCTCCTGCACCGCCTTGGCGTCCACGACGGTCTGCATGATGTCATCGGCCAGCTCGGGGCGGGGCAGTAGCGCCAACAGTTTCTTAGCGTCGTAGGTGTCCGTTTGGTTTTGCGAGAGGAACGCCTTGTAGCCTGACACCTCATCGATGGCTACCTTCACGCCGGCCTCGAGCATGGCGTCGCGTAGCATTTCCCGCTTGCGCTTGTTGATAGCGATGATCTCGTTGGCACCCTCCACCGCCGGCGCATCCGTGGCTAGCCCGCGGATTAGCTCGGCTAGGACGTCGCGGCCGCCGGCGAGAGGTGACCCCGTGTAGAGCGGCTCAGGCGTGGTCATTGGCCCGCCCCCGCACGGTGGATACGTCGCGGCGCCGGCCCCTCTATGGAGCAGCCACCGTTAAGGTAGTGGACACGGGCGGCCGCCGCTTCGGGCGTGGCGTGGTCGCTGTCGCTTTGGAACTCGCCGGCGGGATCGTAGAATCCCACCGTCCACAGCATCCCCTCCGACCGAATGTAGACCCAACTCATTCCACCGCCTCCTCGCGCAACCCTAGCGCGGTGAGTAGCCGAGAGCGCATCCATTGGGTGCCGTCGCCATCGGCAGCGGCCGCGATCCGATTAGTCACTTGCCTGCGTAGACCCAGCAGCGCGCCGGCCAATTCATATTCGCCCGTGTTGTAGGCGGCTTGCTTGACCCGTAAGCAAACGGCCGTGACGGGGCAATGGCAAGCCCCATCCTCCGCATCCATCCGAAGGCCATGCGTGTCCTGAACGAGATACCACCCGTTCCGCGTGGCCCTTAGCTCGGCTAAAAACTGCGTCAACGTCATCCCGTCACCTCAATTTCTGCGCCGCAATTGCCGCACTCCCATGCCTCTAGGGGGATTCCTCGATTGCCGTCAGCGTCGTCTCCGTAGACCGTGCGGCCCTTGAAGTGCCACACCCGCTCCCTACACCCGCCGCAATCGAACGGCGGCGCCTCGCGTTCCTCGCGTTCCTCGGCGTTGAGGCGCCGGCCTTCCGCGGCGGCGTCCTCGTCCCGTGTGCTATGCTCCGTCTGGTTGGCGGTGGTCATTCACCGGCCTGCCTTTCCAAACGGCGGGATTTAGTCCAGTGATCCCGCCGTTTTGCTACTTACGCAGGGTTGGGGCGGTGAGCGCCAACCTCCTTCGGGCGCGCCGTATGCTTCGCCCATGCTCATCGCCCCAATGCTACGTTCATCCGCCCACGGCTGCGGCCGTGTTGCCGGACACGGCCGCAGCATGAAGTGGGGGCGGCATCGCGCCGCCCATGGGGATGCTGCTCACGCAGCCGTGGAGGGATGAAACGAGGGGGTGGAGCGCCGGCACGCGATTCCATAGGGCAATAGTGCCACCGGCGCCAGAGGATTGCAATAGGGTCTGCGGGCTACTTCCGAAACCCGTAATCGGTCTAGGTCGTGTCGGCCGTGCGGCCCTGCCGCGTGCGTATCTTCCCCATCGTCGGCGTGTAGGGATCGGCGGCGGCCGTCTTGACCTGGATATCCCAATAGTAGTCACGCCCTGGCGTCAGCAGCAACGTGTTAGCGCCGCTGAGATTGAAGCGCACGACACCGGTGCCGTCGGCGCCGGTGTCGGTGATATGCCCTACGGCATCATCGTTAACAGTGTTGATTTGCTTGTCAATGATCGCCTCGGCGTCGCTATCGTCGGGGTGTTCCTTAACCGTAAACCACCCGTCGGCAAGGGTCGTGCCTGAGGGTACGAGGGTGATCGTCCGCGTTAGCTCATAGGCGTCACCCGCCACCACGTCATCTATCCGCACGTCAAGATCGTCTACACCCATCGCACCCTCCTATACCGTCGCGTCCTCTGTCTCCCTGAGGCTAACACTAGCATCATCTGTCTCCCGCACGCTCACGCTAGCGTCCTCCGTTTCCCTTATCGATACCGTGCCGTCATCCACCCGCGGCGGCGACGTGTGCGGCGGCACGATGAACGGCGGCGATAGCCGGCGGAATGGCGGCGGATGAAAGACACGGGGATGCGCACGCTTATCAACTCTGAACGCGCCCGACTGGGCCGACACCCCATGATACCCCCGCCACTCATCGAACATGCGCTGTGGGCTAAACAGCGAGGTATAGAGTATGCCGCCCTCCCTGTGGTGGCGTGGTGACCTCCCGTAACCGTACCCCTTAGCGAACGAAGGAGAGACGACGCGATTCCACACCGCAAACTCTGACACCGGCCCATTGATAGGGTCGGCCCCGATTTCATCATAGCGGCCAATCATCAGGACGTTAGTGTTATCGGGGACGGCGGCCTGCACAGTTGACCCGACGTGCGCGATGTTCGGTTCGTCTTTACCGCCAACGTAGAACTTCACCGCTTTGTCGGCGGCCGCGCCTCCCTGCCAAGTCACGACGAACCGGAAGAAGGTGCCGGCGACAAGGTTCAAGCCGGTCGTCTTTCGTCCGAATAGGGGGCTGCTGTTGATGCTGAAATACAGGTTTGTTCCCGTTATGGCGATTTCCAGGGCGGCGTGTTTGTGGAGAAGCCGCACCTTCCCCCCGTCGATGCCGATGATCTCAACCATCAGCGCAATGCTCAACTCCGTAGCGCCGCCGATTTCCGGCACGTCACCGAAATCTATCTTGCTGTTGAGCGCGGCGCTTAGGTTAACCGACACGCCTACTGCACCTCGTCAAGGTACGGCACGACCCGAATTGCCATCTCCACGGCATCGCTGTGGAAGGCGACGGCGCTATTGTTGTCGACCACGAAGGAAGCGTACCGCTCCGCGGCGGCAAACCACCCTATGAACTGGAACTGCACCACCGGATCGCCGTCAGCCGTCGCTATCATCGTGCCGATGTACTCAAGCTGCGGTAGCGAGTCGTCGAGGACGTCGCCGACGGTGCCGCTATAGGCGGCGTCGGCGCCCGACAGGCCGCCAGGGTTAGCGGTTCCAGGCGTGACAATGGGCGAGAAGCCCACGTAAAAGTCTACGTTGTCGCGGCTAGTCGGGGCGCTGGCGAACTCAAGCGCGGCGTAGACCGCGAAGCGGGTGCCGAGGAGCGCAGACGCCTTGCCGAGGTCAACCTTAGCCGACTGTCGCGCCGCGCCGGCGGCCACGTCTTTCAGGTTAAGTTGGTCAGTACGAGCGCCAAGGTCGCCATCATACGGCTCAACGCTATCGGCAAGGACAATCGCCGTCTGTGCCTTCTGTAGTATTTCGTTAGCCATCGCTTCCCCCTATGCGTTGATGCGCGTGCCGGCGTGGATGTAGGTCTGCGCATATTGCTGATTGAACGCGGCTAGCTCCTCCGCGTACCGATCCTGCGCCACCGCCGCCAGTTGGGCATTGGTAAGGCCGGCCGCCTTCCGAAACTGGATGGTTGTCCAGGCCGACGTTCCGGCGTCAAACGCGGTCTTCTCCGCGCCGGCGAGAATGTCATCGGCAAGGGAAGGCAGGGCGCTTGACCCGTCGGGATTGGTAGCGGGGGTCGGCACGACGTTAGCCGGCGGCGTGCCGATCTGCTTGGGGGTCGCTATCGGGAAGATGAAGAACAACGTAAACCTAAACGACCCGTCGCCCTCAAGGACGGTGATCTCGTTAGCCATCTAGCGCCGCCTTCCTAGCCTCGCCGAAGCGTAGCAGAAGCTCAAACAGCCACTCGTCAAGGGCGTTCTTTCTCTCACCGACGCGATCCCGCACGAAACCTAGCGCCGCCTCATCGGGTATCGCCCCCGCCCTACTCAGGTCAGCCCCGCCCCACGTTTTATGTGCCACGTGATATCCCTCCTTACGCTAATCCTAGCTCATCGGATAGCCACTCAACCAGATCCCCCTCCGCGGCGCTGTGTGACCCGTCAGCGGCGGCGGCCGCCCTGAGCGTAGCGGCTATCGCCGCGTCGGCTTGGTCGGGCGTAGGGGCGCCTGGGGCGTCCCTGTCACGGGCTAGGCCACGGAGCGCCTTACCGGCATCCCGTAGCCGGCGGATGCCCTGACGGCTACCCTGCGCTAGCAAGTCCCTGGCGGCTGGCTCGACGTCGGCCGGCAAAGGGCCACCGATCAGATCACGCACAACCGGCTCGCGTAGCGTTACGGTGTAGGCGATGAGGCGCCGACGCTGCGTAGCCGTGGCGAGCCGCACGCCAACCCACAGCACCGGCACGGCGGCGGTGCGCCCCTTCGCCACTAGGGCGCGGTCAACGGTTTGCCCCTCGGTGAACTGCGCGACGCCGGCCGGCAGGGCCCAGCCGCACGCGCCCTGATCCATGAGCCACGCCCTAGTTAGTCGCGGCACGCTAGATCGTCCTCGTTATCGGCGTGCCGGTGTCGCCGCCGATGCGGTATATCTTATCGTGGCCGAAGCGGTAGACAAGCGTAGTGTCGCTGGTGTTGAAGACTAGCTCCCCAGGCTGTAAATCGTCGCTGTCGATGCTAGCCCAGGCGACATCGATGACCCGCGGTTGAACATAGGGACGCTGCACGCGGGGGTTAGGTAGTTCGCGGCCCTCCTTGGTGCTGGAAATGTCGTGTCGGCGAACTCTCACTTTGCCTCCAAGGTTAGGCGGGTGGCTAGCAAACCCTTGCTCGCCCAGGCATGCTCGATGCCCTCAATGAAGCAATCGTTACCGATGACGGCGCCGGCCTTAGGGCTATATACCTGAAATAGCGCCCGCACCTCCACCAATTCATCGAGGTCTAGCGCCATCTGCGTAGCGTAGATTAGGTCATCGTCGCCATTGTCTAGCGCCTGCCCGTTGAGCGGCATCACATACCGCGGCACGGCAACCTTATACTTCGCCAGGAGACGGGCCGCGATTGTGTCCATTTCGGCCGTGTTTGTTCCCTGTAGCGGCATCGCCACGGTGAGGGGGCGAACGAACGATAACGCCGCGTCCTCATCCTCGACCTGAGAGGCTTCACTTGGGGGGTCAATCGACGTGCCGCGGAGGGCTAGGTATGCGCCGCTCGTGGTGGACGTCGGCTCGATATCGCCGCCCACCCCGAAGTTGACCATCTCCTTGTTATACGTGCCGACCTTCGTTAGCCAAACGACGGCCATAGCGAACTGCGAGTAGTGCGCTCGGAAATGCTCGCCGCTCACGATATCCCGAATCGGCGCGAGCTGCCAGAGCGACGATACTTCGCCGCCCTCAGTGTAGCTCCCACGGCTTGTCACGATCACCCTGTTTACGCGGTCACGGGCGTCATGCCGCCACTGTAGCCCAGGCGCGAAGTTGGCGAGCCCGTCACCGTCCGCGAACACCATGCGCGGTATCGCCTCCACGCTCTGCCGCCAGTTGTCATCATGGAAAGTCACCTCACCGCCGGCGGCCAGGAGCTTAGCCTTAACGAATAGCTGCCCTGGCTCTGAATCCACGACGTCATCAAAGAACGGGCCGGCCGGCTCGTTGTAGGCGGCGATTGGCTGTAGCTCCGTCGCCTGCCCCGTGCGCAGATCGCGGGGGATCACAGCCGTTTCTAGGACGGCGTGGAGAGAGTCGACGCGAACCGTGACGGCGGCCGGCGAACCAGGAAGGGTGAGGAAAGTGAGCTCCCGCGTCGTGCCTAACGTGGTCAAGTCAACGTTGATGAACTCCACCTTCTGCCACACCTGAGTTAGCAGAAGGTCGGTCGTGGCCTGTTGTACTGCGTCGCGCTCGACCTGGATTCGAATGGTGGTGTTGGCATCCCCAGGCTTGAGCCGCACCCGCGCCGAGAAGCGATATTTTCCCGCGACCGTGAGGTCGCCGGTCATGTTGTATTTCATCCCTTCTACGCCAACACCAGCCAAGGTACGTCCAGCCCACCAGTCGCCTTCGAACGTCTCCTCAAAATCGTCCTTCATTACGTCGGTGTGCGCCCAGACTCCTACCTCCGTCGAGCCACCGCCGGCAAACGTCCAGTTGCGGTAATTGTTCGTCGAGAGAATCGTCGCGTCCTCGTTGCCGTAGTTGCTAATGACCTCGCCTTCTAGGCGGTCGAGGATGCGGTCAAGGTATACGTCCGCAGTCTTAAAGCCAAAGCCGCCCATGTTCAATTCGCGGTCTTTCAGGATCTCAAGGAAGTCTCCACACGTGATTGTGGCCCGTTGATTCTTCTGATCGTCCTGGCCGCTGACGTCGAGTAGGAATCCCTCAAACAGTAGGAAGTCAGGGTTAGCGGCGCGGGTGCTAGATGACTGGTCGGCGGTGCCATCCCAAACACCCCCAGGCTGCCGGCCGTCGAGGTACGGCCGCAGATCGCTACCGGCGTAGAACATCATGGCGTCTAGCCGGAAGGCGAATATCCCCGCCACGTCGCCGAGCAATTCGATCTCGTACTTCGCGGCTGTGCCAGGGCTAGTGCCGGTGACAAAAACGCCATGCCAATCGTTGTCATTTAAGAGCGTCACGACCTTCGTTTCACGGCTGATAAAGACGTCGCCGCTGGTATACCAAACGATGCTCATGCGCAGCGCCCGCGCATCGTTGCCCTCTAGCTTAATGCGCGCCTTAAACGTGTAGGCGGTGGAAGCCGCCGCCGCCAAGCGCGCCGAGCTATCGAAGTTCTTTTTGATGATGCCCGACGCCGCGTTTATCACCGTCACCCTGACACACTGTACGCCCGTCCAGAAGTCGGTCGCGAAGTCTAGGCCGGTGCTGCCAAGGACACCCGTGAACGCCGCCTGCACGCTGCACGCCGGCGTGTCATCGATGTTGACCGTGGCCGGCTCCGTCCACGTGACGTAAAGGCGCACCGGCACATAGTCGCCCAGGCCGGTAACCACGGTTTGCTCCTCCGACCAGCGGCCGTCGCGGTTATTCACCACCGCCACCAACCGCCCAGGCGACATTCGCCCGAGGGCGTCCTTCCGCCCCCGCGAGATCGTGAAGCTAAGGAGGCGGGCCGTCTCATCCTGCGACCACGTGCCGTCGCCAGCGGTGTCTAGCTCCATCTTCACGGCGAAATCGTCGTAGCTCATGAGCGTTGGAGGTCTAGCTGGCGCTCAATTTCCGGCAGCATATTACGCACCTCGGAAGCGAGGTCGGTTGAGTTGGGCGCGAACTTGCTCTGAATCACTAGCGTTAGGTTGACGGCGCCGGCGGCACGCCCCGCACCCGCGGAGACGCCACCAGGGGACGCGGAGTCGATGCCGGCGGTGATCCGGCCCACCGCGCCGTCCACCTTAGCGGCCTGATCGTCTAGGCCCATCTGTAGCCCCTTCATCAGATCCTCACCGTAGGCGATGAACAGCCTGGACGGGGAACCGATGCCCAGGCTCGCCTCAAACTGTGCCTTAAACTCCCGCGTTGCGTCACGCATCCAACCACTCACCCGCGGCCATGCGGCCTTGAGGCCGCTAAGGAATGAATTGATTGTGCCGATGCCCATACCACGCATCCGTAGACCCAGGCTGCCGAACTTCGCAGCGGCGATGAACGCCCCGCTAGTACGCCCTTCGCCTGAGCCGGAAGCCGTGAACGTCTTTTTTAGCCACGCTAGGACAGCGGGCATCGCCGCCTTCATGCCCACTAGTAGCCCCGCCATCAGCTTGTCGCCCATCTCCGCCGTCTCTTTTGACGGCGATAGTAACTTCCACGGGTTTTGCAGCGTGTCCAGTATTTCGTTGGCGATGCTCGCAAGGTCGTTGAATAGCCTCACCGCCCTAGCCTTAATCCCGCTCCATAGACCGGAGAGGAGCTGCCATCCAGAAAACCATAGCCGCGAGGCGAAGCTGCCGATCGTCCGCAGTATTTTCGGCCCTAGATCGACAAACCACCGCGCCACGTTTCCCCACTGAGCGACGTAACCCGTAGCGAATCCAATCAGGATATCCTTGCCCTTCTGCACGAGCAGGCTAAGCACCCCACCGATGGCGCCAGGGATACCGAGGATCTTCGCCACGACGTCATCCCTCGTCTTGGCGATCTTCCTTTGCACGTCCACCCGTAGGAACTCAAAAATCTCCACGGCCTTATTCCAAATATTCGTGAAGCCCCGCACTAGGCGATTCTTAAACTCCGTCACGACTTCAACCACCCGATCCTTTAGGCCGGTGGCGATCTCAACGACGTCATCCCGTAGCGTCTCCCACAGGCCAACGACGTCATCCGCTAGCCCCTCAACGACGTCGAATACCTTATCCTTTAGCTCGGTGAAGAAGCCGATAATATCGTCCTTGAACGTGATGACCGCGAGGATCATCAGAGCAAGCGGCCCCAACAGGATAGCGAGGATCAGCGGCCAATTATCCGTAACCCAGTTGATAACCCCCTGCACCGCGCCCACGATTGCATCGCGGATAGCCTCAAACTTCCCAACGATGAAATCCTTGACGCCGCCGATGTTCTGCTTTACCAGTCCGAGTAGGGCGATGAAGCCGATGATCGCGGCTATGGCGATGGCGCCAGGGCCGAGGGCTAGTAGGATGGCTATGCCAATGGCAGCGATGGCGAGGATCAGGATGGGCTTGTTCTTAACGATGAACTTCACCAACGGCTTAAGTGCCTTCTCGGCGACGTCCATTCCCACCTTAAAAGTTTTGGCGAATGCCTCGACGTGCGGGCGGATATCCTCAATCGCTTTCTGCCCCTTCTCGATGGCGACGGGCAGATTCTTTTCAAGGAACGGTAGCGCCTTATCGAGCGCCTTGGTGAGCATCGGCAGGATTTTAATGCCCACCTCCGTCAACGTCACCTTAAGAAGGTTGATGGCCTTGTTGAGCTTGAAGCCGGCGGTTTCGGCCATCGTGTCAAAGGCGGCATCACCGGCGCCGGCAGAGGCCCGAGCTTCGTCTAGGTTGGCAGCCATAGCACCGGCCTGCTCGCCGGTGATCGCTAGCGCCGCATCCAACGCCTCGGTTGAGCCAAACAGATCGCGGAACTCCTGATCCGGCATCCGCTCCCGCATATCCTGCATGACGTGGCTGAAATCCTCGCCGCTCTCGATTAGCCCGATTAGCCCCTCACCACGCAGCTCACGCAACGCCAGGTCTAGCTTGGTGCCGCCCTTAGACGCTTCCACCATCGCCATGCGCATCTTGGTGGTGGCGACCGACGTTGGCACACCCTGCGCCGTCATGGTGGCGATCGCCGCCCCCACCTCTTCGAAGCTAATGCCGAGGCTCTGCGCCGTAGGCAGGACGTTGAACAGCGACGACGCCAGCTCATCAAACGTCGTCTTGCCGAGCTTGACTGTGGTGAACATGATATCGGACGCTTGGCCGGCGCTGATAGCGTCCGCGCCATACGTATTGACAACGGAGGAGATGCCGTCCACCGCCGTCTCAAGATCGGTCACCCCACCGATGGCGGCCTTGCCGGCGGTTTTCATAAAGTCCATTACGTTGTCTGGTGGCACGCCGGCGCTGATCGCCTGATACAACGCCGGCACCGCCTCCGACGTGGCTATACCTAGCTCTTTGGAGAGGTCTAAGACGCCGGTTTGCAGCTTGGCGAAACCCTCATCATTGAGGTCGGGTAGCAGCGTGCGCACCTCGGCTAGCGACTTCTCAAAGTCGAGGCCCATCTTCACCGCGGCGATGCCGATGCCGGCCACCGCCACGCCGCCGGCGATGGCGCCGGTGCGCAGCGCCCCGCCCATCATCTTGCCGAGGCCGCCAGCCTTTTTGCTGACGCGCCCGAGCGTCTTGCTAGCCTCGTCGCGGGCCTTAATTATTAGCTCAAGGTCGGTGCTAGCCATCGCGCTCCGTCTTAGCCTTGTGCCGGTCTAGGAGGTATTTCTTCACCTTCGTCACCCAATCCTTAGCCCACTCGCTGATGCCCTCCCAATCCGCGGGTTTTTTCGCCGCCTCCACTTGCTGCTTGGCCTGGGCGTACCGGCGTAGCTCCACGATGGACGCCAAGAGATCATAGTCCTCATCCATGAGGTCAGAGGGCAGGCAGCCGAACGCCTCGCAAAGCTGGCTGATGAACCACTCAGGCGGTGCAGCAACCCCCTCCTGCTCATCTAGCGCGTCGTCGAGCGCCGCGAACCTTTTAGGCGGGCATCATCCGATCCGGCGGCGCGGAATCCGGCGGTGAGCAGCCACATTAGCTCCTCAAACCGTAGCCCGCGCAGGGCGGTTGCGCTCGGGCATTCGGGATAGGGGCGGCTCGCCTCGTCTGTCCAATTCCACGACACGATGCGGGCGGCGATGAACTCCGTGGCCTCACCTAATTTATCCGTGAAATCGCGCAATTGATCGATCTGCTCCTGCGTGGCCTTGCCAGTGGCCGCCTGGGTATCTTGGAAGCCTTGCAAGTCAACCACTAGCTTGACGTCACCCACGCTCATGCCGCCGGCAAAGCGCACCCACTCGCCGGCGTGCGGGTTGTAGTCTTTCCCGTCCACGGTAATCGTTAGATCGTCGGCGTAGACCTTCCGCGGTGGCGCCTTAGTGCGCTCCACCCCAGCCGGCACCTCGTCGCGGGCGCCGTTAGACGCCCGCGACTTCCGCGCTGTTTTGCCCGCCACCGGCTACGCCTCTGTCACCGCACCCGTGGGTTGCAAGGTAACCTCAAACTTGGTCAACTCGCCCCGTGCGGGGGTGCGAACGTAATTCTGGATGATGCACTCAACCGATGACGTCTTGCTCGATCCCCAGGTGATCTTGAGGGTGCGGGTGTCGCCGATCGCGTTGAAGATTACGTCGGGGCCGGTGCTGGCGGCGTCGTCATAAGCGCCGCCCATCGTGATCGGCGCGACCTTCGTTAGCCCGACCTTGGCGTGCGCCTCATCGTTGTCGCCGGCGGCCGTGATCTCCTCCAAAATCTGCTCACGGTCAAACGACGGCGGGGCGTCCATGATGTACTGCGACATATCCTGCAGAGCGTCCGAGCTGTTGTCGAACTCAATCTTGAGATCGGGGTATCCGTACCTAGCCACGTCCTGTCTCCTTCCCTACCACCGCGCCGGCGGTCGTAGAATGCTACCAGCGCCCCTCAGGCGGTCGTCAGTGGGCCACCCTAGGCGCTCCAACGCCACACTATTGCTTGCCGTTTTGCCCCCCATTCTCGCAAAGACGACATGATCTCATCCAATTAGCCTTTACGTCCTGAACAGCCCCACCATAAACGTCGCCGTCTGCCCCGAACCGGAGCCGCCCCAGTTCCAATCGATCGCTGTGTAGCGCCGGATCGTGCCGCTCAGGGCGATGCGCTCCGCGGTCGGCGCCGCGGTCAGCGCAGCAAATGCGCCGTCGCTGTGGTTGGCAAAACTAATGTCATCAGCCGAGTCGCGAATGGTGACGTCAAGGTCAGTGAACCCGCCGAGCGTCAGGGCCGAGCATTGAAGATACGCCGCCCCACCGTCCGCGCTCGAGGCCGCGTTATCGTGGCTGTTCATCTCGGTGTCGCCAGGATCGGTTGTCTCAGCCGTGTGCGGGTGAAGCAGCACTAGCTCCTCCACCGGCCCGTTAGCCATGTATTCCGCCGACGCCTTGTGCAGGCCGTTGCGTTCTCCCGTCCGCTCATAAGTGTTTTCGATTTGGCCCTTGATGCCGACGGCCGGCCGCGCCACGCCCGACGCCGGCAGAGCGTTGCCGGCGTAGCCCACGCAGGCCACCTCCTCGGTCATGCCCACCAGGGCAACGTTAATGCGGTTCGCGGCATCGTCGTAGAAACCCTCCTGGCTGATCTTCGCTTTGTTGATGCCCACCTTGGCGTGCGTTTCGTCGCTATCGCCTAGCGTCGTGTCATCCTCAATGATCGCCTCCCGCTCAATCTTTACAACCGTTAGATCGCCCAGGAGATTGCGACCGCCTTGGAGGATGAAACCGACGTCGGGCGATCCGTAGCGAGACATTATTTGACCTCCTCAATACACCCGTCCTTAAGCAACCACGGGATTGATGGCTCAGGTATGTTGTCAACGATATCGCCCTTTTCGTGGCGCTCCATGCTGCGGGCGCGTTCGGCATGGGCCGCATCGCTGTGATCGCCGCCGGCGATGCGGGCGATCACCTTGGGATCAGTAGGGTAGCTAAGGCCGGTGAGGAGCCTATAGCGCCCGCCGGCCCCGTAGCGACCGCTAGCCGGCGGGCCTGCCGGTTTCTTACTCATTGTCTAGGAACTCCAATCGTAGATTGATGGCGACGTAATCTTGACCCTCCGCACGACCGCCCACCGGCGGCCACGTGAACGGGTCAAAGTCAACGTCCACCACGTCGGAAGTCTCCACGGTGTCATCTAGCGTCGGGTTTATCTGGAACACGTCGAGGAGGGGTTTCACCCACTTCCGGCGCTCGCGGAAGGCGTACTTCGGGTCGAGGACGCCAGCGAATACGAGGTGAACGCCGACGATCCAGCGGTGGATGCGCGTCTGTAGGCCGGCGCCGGCCGAGCGCATATCCACGGGGGCGCGCTCCTCAATGTTCAGGAGCGTCGGGAACACCGTAAGCTCCACCGGCGGCTCATCCGTGATTGACTTGATATGGACGTTGCCGGCCGGCGGCACCAGCTTGCGCTCGACCTTAGCGATCCCCTCCATCGTTTCCTGAATCGTCATCGGCTCCAAAACCTGCCAACCCCGCGGAATGAGCGGCGGGCCGACACCTCGAGGGTGCGGCCGTGCGCCTGACGGGCGCGGTGAAAGAACGGGTTAAGCGGCGTCCCGCGCTGCTCGATGACCCGAAACGCCATCCACACCGGCAGGCCGGATTCCTTCGCCCACGCCTTGAGGTGCGGGCCGAACGGTGCGCGGTGCGGAACCGTGCGCTTCTTGCCGCGGTTTCGCGTAGAACCGTGGATGAACTTAGCCCGCTTGCCGGCGCCGGATTTCTTAACACGAATCACCGCAGATCGCGGCGGGTTTCTCCTGGCTACGCGGTGGACGATCTTATCCTTGAGGCTGTCGGGCGCCTCTCTCCTAGCGGTTTCCGCCACCGCGCCGGCGGCGTGATCTAGCGTCTCCCGTGCCGCCTTGGCGTAGAGGTCGGGGGTGAGCTTACGCTTGAGCTTGTCTAGCCCTAGCAATTGAATCGTGACCCTATCCTTCTTCGCCATCAGACCACCACGTACTCACGGAACGGGTTGAGGAGTCGTTGCACGTCGGGGTCTAGCCCCTTGAACGTCTCAATCGTCCAGAACCCAGGCTCCGACTGGCGCCGCTTCCAGAGGTTCACCGCCTGCAACGACACCGCCTCAACCAACTGGGGCGGGTAGACGTAGCGCGATATCGCCGCGCCCGAGTGAGCCTGTCCAGCCGTACCGTTGACGCCCCTAACGATCTGCCAGTTAGACGCCCCCTTAGACCGCGCCTCGCCGCCTAAGATGAAGCATTGCTCATTGCCGATTAGCACCGTGTCGCCTGGGCCCAGTGGCGGGTTGCCGGCCTTGCTCGTCGTCATCTTCGTAACGACGCCATCCGTCATCGTCGCCGTGACGCCGGCGAGCGTTTCGGTTTCGTTGCCCCACCCCCACTCGCCGACGATCTCGATTAGCTCAGGCCGCGTGATGAACACGGAGCGCGTGCCGGTGTAGGGGTTGAGGATGATAATGGTGGAGGGTGTGGCCCGCGGGTCTTGGTAGCCCTCGCGCCTCAACCAAAAGTCGGTGTTCTCTGTAAGCGTTAGCTCAAAGGTGCCGTCGGTGTCCTCGTCTAGCTTAACGGTCGTGGCCGAGATCAGGGCCGGTATACGTAGCCGATCCCGCCCGTTGCCGTTGTAGACCCGCGTAGCCGTCTCCACATAGAACCGCCGCTCGGTGAACTCATCCGCGGCGCGGCTGATGGCCTCGATGACGCGGAGCATTTCGCCCTCATCGTCAATCTCTAGCTCCTGGTTGGCGACGTGCCGGCGGCGGAACTCTAGCAGGGAAACGTAGAGGTTTTTCACGGCCGATAGAAAACCCTGACAACTCCCCGCTTGGCGTTGCCGGCGTTGCTCACGATGAGGTTAAGCGTGCCGTCGAAGCAGGCGCCCCGCGTCGCTAGCACCTCCTCCGTTGTGGCGGTGGCGCGGTTCGCTAGGCCGGCGGCCGCCACGTCTAAGCCGTTCTCATCGTTGAGGACGATATCGTAGTTATCGGTTGGGATATCGGTGCCGTCAGGATCGGTGACGACCTTAAGAAGCTCGCCGCTGATGACCTTCGTGGTGCCGTCATCGGCGTCGCCCGAGGCGTCAGAGAGCCACGTAAACTCGGCAACGTGGATGCCTCGATGCTCTTGATGCGTGATCGTCGTGGTGCCGGCCATCGCCTATGCCTCGGCCACCCATGTGCCACTGATCGCGGCGACAAACCAGCCGTCAGCCCCGCCGACCAGCCTGACCATATCGCCCTGCAATTGGGTGGCCTTCGTGTTGATTAAGTCTTTGTCATCGACGCCGGCGATATCCGGCCCCTGAATCTTGTCAGCGGCAGCAGGGGCGATGGTCAACAGGGCCGCCCCGTCCTCCGCGATGTTGATGATCGTGAAGGTGATACCCGCCGCGGTTGAGGGGAGGGTGAATTTCTTGGCGTCCGCGTTCATCATCAGCACCTTGCCGGTGTCCTGCGCGTCCAGAACCTTGTCGGCCGTGAACACCTCAACGTCCAGGCTGGCCGCGTCAAGCTGAAAGAATACGCGGGCCGGATTAGCCTTCTCAAAAAACTGTAGGCGACCGTTCTTCCACCGGCTGCCAGTTTTTGTAACTGTCATTTCGTTTGACTCCTTACGCCTTGCGGCGTTTCTAGGCGCTGGTTGCGCCTGCTAGCGAGTGGCCCTGGGGAAGTGAGCAACCCCAGGGCCACCCTGAGCCTCCCGCCCGAAGTCGTCTAGGCTAGTAGCGAAGCGTTGATGTCCTTCATGTAGCGGCCGTTACCGTCCGCGATAACATGGACGCCGCCAAGCACGGGCGAGTCAACGCCCTCAGCCATATCGAGGCGAACAAACGCATCGCCGTCAACGAGATCCTTCGCGTCAACTTCGATGAGGATGATCTTGCTCGATCCCGCTGTAGGCGTGAAGCCCGCGGCGGCTCTGCGCGTGATCGCCGAATCCACATCTGTAGTGAGGATTTCGCGTGACCAGAACGGAATGGTTGTCGTGTTCGTCGGCGTTACATCATCGCAACTCTCGACGGTGACGACTGACGTGCCGGTCGCGCCCACGCCGGTATAGATGACGAATAGCAGACGCCCCCAATCGCGCAGAGCGTAGACGTCGCTGTTTACCGTCGCACCCGCGAAAGCGTCCGCCACAGGGTCAACGCCCTTGGCGAACTTCATCGTCTCCAACATGAGCGCGGCGCCGGCCATCACGGGGATCTCCGTGCCGTCGTTGTAGAGCCACATCAGCCGCCGGCCCCTCCGCACCATCCTTGTCCTGTCGGCCGTCGGTAGGCCAAGCGCCAGCAGCACCAGCGCCACCCCCCACGACCATAGCCGCTTGATCGTTGTCATCTTTCGGTTCCCCTTTCCCTTGCGTTTGTCCTTGCTCATATCCCTGACCTCGCCGGCGCGGGCGGCTTATGCCCTCGTCGCCAGGGTGAGGAATGAGCTAAGGGTGTTGTTGCCCTTGAAGGGCGTTAGCGGCGCGTTCCGCTTAGGCTGGCCGTCCAGGCGCATGATAAAGCGGAAGGTCGTCTCATCGGTGATGAACTGCACGTGGATGCTGGATGCCGCCTCCATGCCGCCCTTGTCGATAGTCTTGTACTGCTTGAGGTCGGCGAAAACGATATCGCCCACGGTGCCGAGGGTGTCACACTGTTCAATCGGCTCGATGGGCCGGCCCAATAGCGTGCCGAAGGGCGACGCGCTTAGGCCGCCGGCGGGGATGAACACCGGCACGCCGCCGGTGCCAACCGCGTGAGACAGCAGGAATAGCTGTGTCCACGTGTCCTGATTGATGTACCAGATGGCCCGCGAGATCGAGGACGCCATCATGCGGGCATACATCTTCTCGATGTTTTCCTTGACGATGGTGGCGGCCGCCTGCCCCGTCTCCTTGGTGATGCTCACGGTGCCGGCGTGGCCCAGGAAGCCGAGCGGCTGGCCGGCGCCGGTGCCGCGCACAATCGCGTCGTCTACCTTAAAACCGAACTCCTCGGCGAACGCCTCAGACGCGATGCTCCCCATCGCGCTAGCGTCCATGAGCAGCTCATCGGTGGCGTAGAACAGACCCGTTAGCTTCTGTAGGTCGAGCTGCACTTGCCGAAACTTGGGCTTCTCCTTGGTGAGCGTGTCACCCTCACCCGCCCAGTAGGCGCGCACGCTACCCCACCGCGAGCCGTCCGCACGGCTCGTCTCATCGATGGCGTTGATTTTGATGCTGTTGCTGTTCGCGCTGATCGGGGTGTTATCGCACCGTGAGAACAGCTTACCGGTGTCGTGGGTGAGCTTCATCAGCTCAGCGGAAAAATCCTCTTGGACGAGGAAACCGCCAGCCGACGGCACCGACTCGCTGGCGTCTGTCTGCGCCATGATCTCTTGCAGGCGGGTGTCCATCGTGGCGGATGGGTCGCGTGTCCACCGTGCGACGGCCGCCATCTGCTCACCGAAACCGACCTTCCAGGGCCGGCCCTCACGGGAGAACGGCGTGGGCGCCCTGACGATCTGCTCTGCCTCTGCAACCGCGGCCCCGACGTCCTCAATCGTCGCCTCTGACGGTAGACCGGACTCACGATCCCGCTGACGCTCTAGCAAGCTAAGTTGGGTGCCGACGGCCCTGAGGCGCTCATCGGCCGTGTCGTCCTGTGTGCGCTCCTCCTCGGAGAGATCGCGGGTTTCGGACTCCGCGAGGTCGAACCGTGCGCGGCCCGCGGCGACGATATCGGCCCTCTCCTGTAGAAGCTCGTTGTATCGACTCAATTTAATTGCCCCTTCCGTATTCGGCCTCAGGGGGCAACCACAAAAGCGCGCCCCAAGACCGTGATGGCCTTCTTACGGGGCGCGCTTCGTTAGCGTTGCGCGGGTTGCCGTCTTGCCCTAGCGGTGAGACTCTACGGAGTCGTTGCGCTCGGGCGACTCTGTATGCGGTTCTGTCACCGGCAAGCCTACACCTCGCCGGCGGGAGGTGTCAAGTCCCCCCATATCGGCCCGATTTGGGGTCTACAAGCGGCCGCTTCTATCTGATGATGGACACGGAAAGGAGGCACGGAAATGCCAAAACAGCGCCGCTACAGCCACGCAAAACGATGGGGGTCGGTACGTTCCGCCGCCGGCCGCATCTGCCCTAAGTGCAACCGCAAGGGGGCGCTCCGTCACATCGTCATTAGGGACGTGGAGACTGACGCGCCAGAGCGTGCCGGATGGGTGTGCCACTGGAAGGATTGCGGATATAAGCGGGTCTACTGGTACGCGGGGTGACAGGGCCGCCCACTTAAGGGGTAGGAGGTAGTGAAATGAAAATGGGACGGAGCCACCCCGACTGGAAACGGTTGAAGCAATACCCGCTACGCGAGGTCGTGTGGTGGGATGGCGACGCGCACGTGCTAGTCATGGAGTGCGGTCACCGCAAGAGCTACACGCAAATGGTAGCGCCCTACCGCTCGAGGTGTTCGCGGTGTTGGCGAGAGGCCGTCGCCGAAGCGTTGCGCAGTTGGCGCTAACGCTCCCGCTCTACTAGCCGTAGCCGGCGCCGGCGCAAGTCGGTGCTAGCGCCGGCGTCGGGCGGCGCGTCGTTAGCGTCCACGTCGATGCTCTCATCCGTAGCCGACGCGGTGACCTCCTCGGCCTCATCCATCGCTAGCAATACCCGCGTGCTGGCCCTGTCGGCGCCCAGGCTTTCCAGCGTTTCCTTGAGGGTGGAGACGCGATCCGCCATGCCCAACTCCACCGCCTTCGCCGACGTCACCACGCGCCCCTCGCCGAAGCCGTTGCGCACCGTGGCAGCCGACACATCGCGGCTGCGCGCTATCGACTTCACCATGCGGTCAAAGACGCTATCAACGATACCCTGCAACGACTCCCTGGCCTCGTCGCCCAACGGTTCGTGGCTGGCGCCCTCAGTCTTAAACCTACCGGCGCTGATGAGCGTCGTCTTAACGCCCTCCTTCTCGTCGCGCTGCGAGGTGTCGGTGTGGGGTAGGAACACCCCTACCGATCCCATGAGTCCCCCTGGCGTTATCACCACCTCGTCGGCCGCGGCGCCGATCCAGAACGCCGCCGACGCCATCATGCTATTCACCTGGGCGATGATCGGCTTAGTGCCGCGGAAGTGGAATAGCTCAGACGCCAGCTCGTCCACCCCGAACACGGTGCCGCCAGGGCTATCAACGTCGATCACCACCGCCTTGATGCTCGGCTCATTCATCACCATCGCTAGGCGTTGGCTAAACACCTCCGTGCTGGTGCCGCCGCTCACTTGCGTCATAAGGTTCATGCGTTGGGCGATAGGGCCACGGAGCGGCAACACGGCTATAGCGCCCGCCTGACGCGCCACAGGGCGGCTCAGGCGATCTACGGGCCGGCGCACCGCCCCAATCCGATCCTGTATCTCCTCGGCCGAGAGCGTGCCGCCGGCGGCGCGGAATTGCACGATCTCTACGATCATCTCCAACGTCTCCTCTAGGATGGCCCACGGCGAACTAAACACCGCTTGCACTAGACGCGGATACTTATTCATGCTGGATTCCTCCTTAGGTTCCGATTGCCCCTCACAAACCGCCCGCCGCTGCGCGGGGTCGGGGAAATCCTTAACCATCGTATCATCGCCCATGCAGCGGTCAATGAACTCATCCTTATCCTCATCGGGCCGGCGCTTAGGTAGCGGCATTGATGACCACCACGACGGTAACCAGAACCACGAATAGGGCGGCGCCGGCGGCGGCGCCGATAAGGGCGGCGCCCGCTAGGGAGCCTAGCCAGCTAGGCGGCCGATACATTTTGGCCCTCCAACATCAGCTCCACCAACGACTCCGTGGCCGCGTCGGCGTCCTCGGCTAGCCCCGTTACGCCCTGCTCCCGCGCTATCGTTAGCCGGTGATAGGCGTAGCCGCGTGCCGCCACCTCATCGATATGTATGGTGCGCACCAGGAAATCGGCGTGGCCGTCAAAGTACGCCTCAAGCCATATCGCCGTATCCCCTGGCGGCGCCTGACTTTTCGCGTGCCGGCCCACCGCCTCGAGCTCCCGCCGAACCATCCGGCCCGACGCCTCGCCGGCGAGCGTCCTTAGCTGTGCCGCCTGCCCCGTGGGCGCCGGTATCATGTTGAGCGGTTGTAGGTAAGTGTCGCCACCGTCCACGGGGTTAAGATTCTCTAGCCGGCGGATATCGTTGACAGAAAACCAGCCCCATTGCCGCGCCGTGGCGTAGGCGCCGAAGCGGGTTTTAGTGTCGCCCCGTAGCATCGCGTCCACAAGGAACTCAACGAAAAACTGCTCCCGCGGCTGTAGCATTAGGTCAGTCTGGATGCGCTGCTCCCAACGGATTAGCCACGGCCGGATCGTATCAACGATATGCTCGATCTGTTGCGTCTCAATATTCGTGAAGGTGGAGTCGGCCAAGTCTTGAATCTTGTGCGGTTGCATCCTAAACCACCGGCATATTTCGCGCACTTGCCATTTGCGGGTTTCTAAGAATTGGGCATCATCGGCGCTCATCCCGATCTGGTGCCACTTCATCCCCTCATCGAGGATCGCCGCTTTGTGGTGCTGATTTAGGCCGGTGTGCGCCTCAGCGAATGACGCCTGTAGGCGAGCGGACGCCTCCTTGGTGAGCTTCATGGGGTGTTCGATTACACCGCTCGGCCGCGGGGCTTGCGAGAACAGGCGGGCGCCGTAGCCCTCCGTCGCCAACCCCAGGCCGATAGACTCTCTCGCCATGCCGATAACGGAGATCCCCGTGATCCCGTTGGTGGACAGGCCGCGGAGGTGAAACATTCTGTCGGCCAGGATGACCCGCTCCGACGTGTCCACCTCACGGTGTCGGTATCGTAGGGAGTGATCCGGCATAACATCGACCCTAACGCGGTCGGGGTGGAGGGGGATTAGCTCGGTGGCGAAGCCACGCGGGCCGTCAATCATTTCGCTGTACGCATTCCCCCTGAGGACGAGGTGGCCCATCATCATCTCGCGCCACTCAAAGGACGTTTGCCAGCGGTTCGGATTATCGTGGAGGACACTGAATAGCGGATGGGTGTGCGCCCTGTCCCTGCCGCCATCTGGGCGCGTCTGGTAGACGATCAGGGGTAGACTAGCGACCGTCTCCGCTAGCACTTTGACGCAGGCGTAGACCGCCGAAAAACGCATGGCGGAATCCGCGTCCACCCCCACGCCGGATTGAGTCGGGATACCGAATCCAAACGGCTTATACCAGAAATCGTCATCGGCGGGCCGGCCCACGGCCATGATCTTTTGGAACAAGCCCATTACAGATAGACCTCCTGCACCGCTAAGACTACCACTATCAAGCCAGCCAAGATCACCGCCGCCGGTACACTCACCAGGGCGACGCCGGCAATCACGCCGGCGACACCGGCCATCATGGCCGCCATTAGAGCGAGGCGCTTAAACGGCAATGATCCCCTCCCCCTCATCCTCATAACGGGAGCGTTCGTCACGGTGGCGCATGGCCCGATCCAGCGCCATGATTAGCGCCACGATCCCGTCAATCTTCCCTTCGGACGCGAGCTTATCAGGCTTGTGATTGCCGGCAGGGTCTTGCTTGACGCTCACGTTATCGGCCATCCAACGGAGGACGCTATTTCCGCCGTGGCATATCCGGTGCGACAGTAGCCGGCGCTCTAATTCCGCCGTCGGCATCGCCATCGACATAAACCCCTGGCCCATGCCAAACACCTTGTCAGGGCCAAGCTCCTCGGCCAATTCCGTTGAGATTTGGTGACCCTGAAATAGCCGGTCTACGTTGAGGTCAACAAGGCCAAACGTGGCGACGTCCTCAAGGATGCGCTCTCGGATGAACGAGAAATCGATGGACGCCCCAGGCGTCGCCACCAACCACCCCTGGCGCACCCATAATTGATACTGGTCGCGGTAGCGATTCTCGGGATCGGTTAGACGATCCTCAGGACACCAGAACCGCGCCACGACGTCGAACCTCTCCGCGTCGTCATCCTCTGGCGGCGCCACTAGCGGCGGGTGCCAGTCAAGGGCGGGCCGGCCGCGGGGGAATACCATCACCCACGCCGCTAAGTCTCTGACGGTGGCGAGGTCAAGGCCGCCGAAGCATTCGCGGCCGCGTAACGCCCCAATCGGCGTCACCGCGGGCTGAGCGTCCCATAGGGCGAGGTCTAGCCATCGGGTAGCCTGATGCACCCATTGATCCAGATATAAGCGTCGAAACGTGTTCTGTAGCGCCGGCACCGCCTTAGCCCGCCGTGCGAGCTGCCGCATTTCGCGGATGCTACGGAAGTCGCCCAGGGCGGGGTTACACCGCTTCCACACCTTCTCGCTCGTCCAATCCTCATCCTCGCCGGCGGCACGGATATAGGCGAAGAAGCTAGGGTCAACCACCGTGCCGTCTAAGACTTGGCGGGCGTATTCGTGCTGCTCCCAACAGATCGAGCCGCGGTCGTAGCCGGCCGTCGTGATCGCCACCACCAGGGGTTGCCGGCGGGAGCCGGTGGACGTGGTGAGGGCATCCCATAGGTCACGCTTCGGCCATGCGTGCAGCTCGTCAGCGATGATCCCGTGCGCATCGTAGCCGAAGGAGCCGGCGACGTCGGCGGGAATGGCGCGTAAGAAGCTCCGCGTCTTGACGGCAATGATCCTCTTGGTTGACGGAATGATCTTGGCCCGTCGCCGTAAGTCGGGATTCCGTCGCACCATCTCCGCGGCGACGTCAAAGACGAGGCTGGCTTGGTCGCGGTCGCTAGCGCCAATGTAAATCTCAGCCGCTTCCTCGCGGTCGGTGAACAGGAGCTTAAGAGCGATGGCCGCGGCCAGCTCAGATTTTCCGTTCTTGCGGGGTAGCTCGATGTAGGCCGTCTGGTACTGGCGGGTGCCGTCGGCGTTGAGGGTGCCGAACAACGGCTCGATGATATCCCGCCGCTGCCACTTGGCTAGCTTAAACGGTAGGCCGGCCCACCGGCCCTTCGTGTGCTTTAGGCTCTGGATGAAGCCCACCGCCGGCCGAGCGATAGCCGCAACGCTCAGTCTAGCCAATCCGGCTCCTCCCCACCCTCATCATCAGCCACGCTCATGCGGCCGCGGGCGCTCGGGGTCAACCCGAACTCGGCACAGAACACGCGGATGATATGGGCGTTTTGCTTAGATATCGTCGAGTAGGGGCTGACTTGCACGTAATCGCTAGCCTTCGCCTTGAGGACGGCGCCGTACTTCGTTAGGTTGGCTTCCGCCTCAACGTACCGCGCCCACGCTTGGCAGTAGGTCGCTAGCGCCGCCCGATCCACGATGGTCAATAGGCCCATGCGTTCTAGCTCTGGCACCACCCGCGACCATTCGTGCTTCGCCTCCTCCATCAGCCATTCCGGCCGCGTCGGCGCGTTCGGCGTCGGCTTCGGCTCATCCCGTTTGAGGGGTCGCTTGGACGGGTTTCCCTCAAGCTTGCGGATGGGCGTAGGTGTAGGCGCCGGCCCTGGCATTATGACCCTCCCCGAATCCCTGAGATAAGCACCCCAGGGTATTGACTACCAAGTATGCAGGGCATACTATGTGTATAGGAACGGGGTCTGTAGACAGAAGTGGAAAGGGGAACGCGATGAAGGGTGACACGATGACAAGCCGGAGCCAGGAAGCCGACGTATACGAGGCGCAATATCGCGGCTACACCTACACGGTCAAGGCCGTGATTGAACAGGGCGGAATGTCGTTCCGCATTCCCAGGATACCGACGCACTTTCCTAGCCTGCAATCGGCCGCGGATTGGGTGATTGGTGATCCGGCCGACCACATCGACGCCGACAAATTCTGGACATTGAGGAGCTAGATGAGCAACACCGACCGCGACGAGATCAAGGACGCGCCTTGCGCCTTTTGCGGCAAGCCGGTAGACCTCGATGATGACCGTCTCCGCGATGACCGGCGCCGCCCCGCCTGCGGGGTCGAGTGCCAGTACGCCCTCAATGCGGGCAGGCCAACCCTTGAGGAAATCCGCGAGACGACGGCGCTTCTCCCTGGCGAGAGCGACCTTGACCGCGCTCGCCGCCAGAACGCCCGCACGTTCGCCCCCGCCGAGGGCGAATCCGCCGGCGAGGCCATCGCCAACGAGGCAGAGGATCGCCGGTGGGAGCGCGAAGAAGGCCCGTGGCCCACGACCGAGGATGACGGCAGTTAGTAGCGGAAAGGGGATCACCATGCAACACCCACTGACACTAGAGAAACTCCCCCACGGGGGATACGCATGGAAGTGCGGATGCGGCGCCACCGGCCAACCCACGCCGCCTGACGACACCAAGCGGAACGCCCGCGCCGACTGGCACGCCCACGCGACCACGCCCCGCGTCAACGACGCCCGCGAGCAGGCGCACAGCATCGAGGAGTTTGTCAACGACACTCTGGACGCGCTCAACGAGGAAACGATCAGCGACGTGCGGCGCGCCGAATTGACCGCCGCTTTTGAGACGGCCTACTGCCAGTTGGCGGCGCTCAAGGGTATGTATTGCGCGTGCGGGCAGGATGAGGTGACGTGCCAATCGTGCGGCCGCCATACGTGCGCCAACATCGGCACCCGCATCAACGGTAAGAATTTCTGCCCGTCGTGCGCCTGGAACGCGCCGGCAGAGGAAACCATCGGCCTCGGCCGCGACGTGCCAGGGCCGGCCAACTTCTAGCCGATGGGCGTCACAGTACAGAGCTACGGCGAGCGGGATCGGTGGCCGTGCCACCGTTGCGGCACCACCGAGCGCAAGACGCGGATGCTGGCCGGCAAGCCGACTTGCTCCGCGTGCCTCACCCGACGCGACGGCTACACGGCACCCATGCCGCGGCCGGCGGGCATATCGATCTATCGGAAGTGCGCCGAGTGCCAGCACCCCTATCACGCGCACATGGCCGGCGGCACGATCTGCTTGCGGCGCACCCGCGGCCGGTTCAGCGGCGGCCGGCGAATGTATAACTGGACGCGGTGCCAATGCCGCCGGTTCGATGAAGGGACGCAGCCGAAACGCCCTACGGGGCGTCGTGGGGGAGCTGGCCGCCCCCTGCCTGATGATGGTAGGCCAAGTGGAAAGGGGATCAGAATGAGCGACCGTAAGGTGAAAGAGGGCGACGTGTTCGTAGCCGACCACAAAGAGACGGCTTACGAGTGCCGCGTGGTTACCGACAACGAGGGCGCGATCCGCTACCAAGTCGGTGAGAAGGTTAAGGGACGCGTGAAGTTCGGCGCCGAGATTTTCAAGTCGATGACCGCCGCCGGCAAGGCCGCCACCGGCTACGCCGTCCACCCTAATAAGTTCTGGACGGTGAAGGGCGAGACGCCGGCGCCGAAGCCGCCGAAGAAGGCCAAGGCCAAGAAGGCCACCAAGGGTGAGGATTTTCGCCGCCTGGATGACGGCCGCGTTTACTGCCAGTCGTGCGCCGGCCCGTTCGATGCGACCGTGGACGTTGTGAGCGGCAAGGCCACGTGTCCTCAGGGTCACAGCGGCGTCGTGGTTGAGCTTGAGGCGGCGCCGGCCGGCTAGTCGGTTCCGCGTTGCGGGTGAGGGATCGCCCGCAGCCCCGAACGGAGTAGTCAAAGGAGGATCGGGATGAAGGGCGACTTGGAAGCTAGCACTTTTCAGAAGCGGCCGGCCTATCGCTATATCCGCAAGAGCGACCACGTGCCGGCGCTCCGCACTGATGGCAAGTCGGCGCGCATGGCCCGCGTTAAGCTGTTCTCGCCGTCGGGGTCGTGGACGTGGTTTATCTCCGAATACGACCCCAAGACCCGCCTCGCCTACGGCTTGGTCATCGGGCATGAGCGGGAGCTTGGTAGTTTTAGCATGGTCGAATTGGTTGACCTTCGGGTGCCGCCGTTTGGCCTGCCAATCGAGCGCGACCTTCACTGGTCGCCACGGCCACTCAGCGAATGCTAAACAACTCCATCCGCTGCCCCCTCTGCGGGTCGAGCAACGCAACGCATTGGGGCTACCGCACGTGGGGCATCTACGTATGGCTACACTGTAACGACTGTGGCTGGCGCTATACCGTTGAGCCGTGGGTGCTAGGGGCGCCCGCGTGGAAATGGAGGGGATGGATGAGATGAGAGAACCGAGCAGCTTACCACCAGGGATCACCACCCGCGACATTGAGGAGGCGCAAGGCATGGAGAAAAAGGACACGACCATTCGCATCACGAAGGCCGCCCGCGACAAGCTGCTAGCGGCAAAGGCGCAGCTAGAGATCGACACGGCCAAGCGCCAATCCTTTAGCGACACGATCATCTATCTCCTGCTGGTGACGGGTGAGGTTGAGCGCCAGGGGAAGGCGAAGGCCCGCCCTCGCTATTCGTCATAACCTCCATCCGCGCCGCGTCGGTTAGGTGCTTGTGCGGCGCCCCGAAACTAAGGAGCCAGTGATCCTCCACGGCCCCGACGGCGTGGGGGATTTCGGCTTCGATAAGGTAGAGGTCGCCAGGGACGGTCGCGTAAACCACGCCGTCAAGCGTCGCCGTACCGGCGCCCCGCACGACCAGCAACAGATGATGGCCTGGGTGAGTGTGGAGGGGGAACGCATCGCCGGCGTGGATCATCAGCATATCCACCCCGAGGTGATCGCCGTACCCTAGCCCGCCGGCGAATCCCTCGCCGGCACGCCGCGCCGACTCATCGGCGGGGAACGGCCCCGAGCAGAACAGAGCGCGCCCCAGGGCCACGGAATCGGGGATCGCCACCACCGGCCGCTCAACGTCGAACACGTTGACGATCCTAAGCATGTTGCGCTCATTCCCGCTATCCGGCATTCCAACCCTCCCCGAATCCCTCGCCGGCGCCGCGCACCGTCATGCCGGCAACATCGGCTAGGCGATCTAGCTCCTCCTCCTCCATGCCAAGCTCACGCCGTACAGCGTCCCAGGTGACCCCTTCCGTGGCCATCAGGCGCCGCACTATGGCCCCCATCTCCTCGACCGCGTGGACGCCCCTGGCGCGGTTGTGGCGAATCGTGCTAGCGATCCGCTCGGCCGGCGTGCGGCCGGTTAGGTAGATCACCGGCACCTTGCCGCCCGTCATCCCCGCCAACTCGGGATCTTCGGCGACAAGCCAGCGGTGGAAGCCGTCGATAATCTCACCGTCGGGCGTCGCCACCAGGGGTTGCGTCCACCCGTCGGCCAGGAGGGAGAGCCGCAATAGCTCAAGCTCGGCCGGCGCGACGTGGTTGGGGTTGTAGTCGTTGGCGCGTAGGGTATCCCGCGCCACCCATTTGACGTTGCTGACGGGCTGAGTCTTGGTATTCATCTGAGCGCGTCTTTGACCGTGACGCGGGCGTGAGGGTCAAAGCGCCCGTCAGCGAGGGCGATCTGGCCGAGCGCGTCTTTGACCGTGACGCGGGGGTGAGGGTGTAAGCGGCCGTCAGCGTTGGCCGGCGCTCCCACTGTAACGCCAGGGTGAGGGTCAAAGCCGCCGTCAGTATCGGGTGCTACGTTCATCGAGGGGGTCTAGCCTTTCCTTGATATCGCCACGGATTGCCACCTTAAGCATAAACGCCCACGATAGCCCCGTCACGTGATGACCCCGCGTCTCTGGTATCTCGTCGCCACCGGACAGGCGCCGGTGTCGGAGCATGAACGCCCGTAGGCGGGTAGCGATCCGGCGGGCTTGCCGGCGCCCATGCTTGGTCGCATAGTAGACTATCGCCTCTTGGTACGTCATCCCCTCTGGCGGCACGGGCTTGGAGCCGAAGCTATACAGCGCCGTGCCGGCGTAGCGTGCGCCCGTGGCCGCCCCTGGCACCCGCCGGCTCATCTTCGCCCACAGCTCAGGCCAGCACACCGACCACATCCATAGCGATTGCATCGGCTGCTCACCGTAGGGCGGGGCGATCCGCTGATCGCGGTGCGGAATGCCGGCGGACTCCATGAGGTCGTAGGCGCGGTTGTAATCCCAACCGAACTGCCGCGGCGCCGTCCAAACGTCAGGCGTGCGCCAGTCGTAGATTGGTTTGACGAGGTAGACGCCGGCGGCGAAGGGGTCGGCGGTGATGTAGTTATCGTTGGTGCGCGTGAGCAACGACCTCATGCGGTTCATCGATTCGTCGGCCCGTATGCCCATGAGGATGCCCGTCGTCTCTCCTGGGCGGCAGAGGTAGCGGTTAGCCTCAGGCATCGACTCGCGCCGGAAGTCAGGGAGGTCTACGCCCCACGCCGGCATCGCCCGCACCCATAGCGCCTCGTCCTCCTGGGCCCAGGGATACCAGAAGGGCGACGAACGGCTACACCCGTTGCGGTGCTTGATCGGCACGCATAGCCACGTTAAGTCAACGCGCTCATCGGCGCGCACGCGGTCAACGTAGTCATGGGTGTGAGGAGCGATCGCTTCCTCGTCATAGAACACGACCGGCACCGGTAAGCGGCCGCGGTGGGCGGCCACCTCGAGGGTTAGGTTAAGGACGGCGGTAGAATCCTTGCCGCCAGAGAACGCCACGATCATCCGATCATAGAGGCCGTAGGCGTGGTCGATTCGTTCAAGCGCGAGGTCCAAGACGCCGCGGCCGGCCGGCTCTTTGCGGAGGAGCTTAAGACCCTTCGGCATAGGCTTCCGCTATCGCCGTGAGCGCCGCGGCGGTATCGCCCGCGCCGGCGTCACGCCCGCGCCGGATCGCCGCCCAAACCGTGTCAAGCTGCGCCGGCGTCAGGCTCACGTGGAAGGTGTTTCGATCGGTGCCGTGTTCGGCGCCATCCTCCCCGTCGCCGCCGGCGGCCAACCCGCTAAGGAACTCGGTGCCGTCGCGCAACACCGGCACCAATTCGGCCGCTATCGGCACGTCGTCTAGCAACGCCTCGAGGGAATCGCGGGCCATCACCGCCATGCCGGCCAGAGGGTCAAGGGTGGCTAGCACCAAACCCTCCTCATCGGGGGTTAGCTCCACATACTTAACGGGGATCGTCGGCTCCTGCCGCGTGATCGCCAGGGCGACGCGCAGATGCCCGTCCACGACGTTGCCAGTGATGCGGTTAACGATCACCTCTTGCACCCACCCCACCTCATCTAGCACGGCGCCTAGCGCGTCCTGCTGCGCCTTCGGGTGGACGCGCCAATTGCGCGGGTTGGCTAGGAGCTGGTCGGGCGCCTCATCGCCGTGGCCCACGATGCGGTTGCGCCACGCAGGGTAAGGCGCGGTGTCGCTCTTGGCACGGGCCATTAGCGACCATCCAGAGAGTCGGGAGTCCCTGGCGGCGGCTCATCGACTGCCTCGGGCGTGAACGTAAACCCAACCTCGTTGAATCCGTGATCCACTAGCTCAACCCGTAGGCGCCGGCCGGCGGCGTCGCGCACATCGCCCCCGTTGAACAAATCCACGAAATCGTTAAGAGCCGCACGGCTCCACCGCATCGTGT